>MDSV01214273.1_pt1 | contig 16340 bp, 11 predicted proteins | sample 810851 | NCBI WGS metagenome assembly MDSV01 (sample SAMN05326640, study PRJNA326480) | marine metagenome | isolation source: seawater | place: Atlantic Ocean: North East | collected 2012 | reverse complement strand
CATTTAGTTGTATTTTATCTAAGTATTCTTTTGTCTTAAAAATGAAACTTTCTTCAATTGAGGGACTTAATTTTTTCTGGTTTAGATATTGATATCCATAAGAAAAATCATCGTAAACTTTACTTATCACATCATGAAAAAAAGTACCAAAACTAGTAGCTGAAGGATATTGAATATGTTCATCTAATTTATTAAACTCAGAAAATGAACTATTGTTGTTGATAGAGAAATTTATAGAATTGTCTATGATTATTTGCTGATCATTACTACATAATTCGTTAGGATTACTAAAATGTAGGGATTGAGTATCTAAATTGTATTCATTATGTTCTTTAATTAAATTTACAATAAGAGATGAAAGATTATTTTTTTTGGAATTATCTTCAAATGCTATATACAAATGATCCATTGCTCTTGTAAATGCCACATAATATAAATTTAAAGTATCCAATAAAACTTCTTCTTGTTCATTTATATAAACAGATTCTTTATCTAAATGTTTTAGACTTTTATTAGTCATATCCCCAATGAAAATATTTAATTTTTTTTTTCCTAAATCTATGTCATCTAGCCATGTATAAGCACTATCAATATTATTGTTAATATGCCAATTAGTAAAAGGGATAATTACCACTGGAAATTCCAAACCTTTTGATTTATGAATAGTCAGAACTTGAATAGCATTTTTAGGCGAGCTTTCAATAGTTAAGTTACCTGACTTTTTATTAAAATAATCAAGAAGTTCAAACATTGAAAAATTGTCTTTTAGTAATAACTGGTTACTAATATTTATAAAGAAATCAATAAAAGGATCACTAGAATTAAAATGAAGAAAGTTAACTGCGAAATTAATTTTTTGAAAATCGTATAATTTATTATAATCGTCAAAATCAAAACTTAATATTTTAGATTTTATATCTTCTAAAAGAGAGTTATTATCTAAAAAATAAATGTTTAGATAATGGAGAATTAATTTAAGATTTCTTTCATCTTTAGTCTCTAAATACGATAATAAAGCAAATACAGCCCTAAATGATAGAGCTGAATTAAGAAATAGACCGTCTTCAGAGATAAAGGGTTTTTTTAAAATTAATAGACTATTAATTATACTAATAGCTTCTCTTTTAGATCTAACTAAAATAGAAATATCTTTAAGACTGTATCCTTTAGTTTCTGCACTTGAAATACTTTTATTTAAATAATTAGTTAATTCAAAAGTAGATTTATTAGCAATTTGAATATCTACTAAACCTTCATACGATCTTTTATTAAATTGAGAAAGTCCCCTGTAAGATTTTAGGATATTGTTGGATTCTAAATTTTTTATGATTTCTTTAAATATCCAATTATTAAATCCAACTATATTTTTGGAAGATCTCCAATTATTATCAAGCTCTTTCTCTAAAATAGATTTATTAAAAAGTGGTTCATATAAGCCTTTTAATGCTAAATCTGCGATTTTTGGTAAATCGACAAATTGGTTAACATTCCCATTTCTCCATCTATAAATCGCTTGTTTAGCATCTCCAACAATTAAATTTTGACCTCCAACTGATAATGATTCATGAATAAGTGGAATTAAATTATTCCATTGTAGGCTTGAGGTATCTTGAAATTCATCAATTAGGATATATTTAAATCTACTTCCAATTTTTTCAAAAATAAATCCAGGGGGTTCTTCTTTTATTATACTACTAACTAAATCATTAAAATCTGATATTAAGATGGAATTTTGGGAGGTCTTTTCTTGATTAATTTTACCAATTAATGATTGCACCATTGAAAATGGAATAATCATCTTATGGACTTCTAATAGCTTTAACCAAAGAGTTGAGTATTTTATAATATCCTCAATTATAGAAATTATTTGATCATAAACTAGATTGATTCTTCCAATTTCCTCTTTTTTAAGTGTTTTTTTAAACCATTGATCTCTTTGTAAAAAATCTTTCCATTTTTCAATATCTTTAAAACTTAAGATTGATAATCCTTCAAAAGTATTTAACACTGATTTTATTCGATTATAACTCATCCAATGGTCTTGGATTTCAAACTCATTGAGTAAACTTAACCCTGAATTACCTAATTCTTTTATTTGTTTTTCCTTAGTTTGTAAATCATTATAAACCCATTTTCTAAAATCTTGAATTTCATTAAAACTCATTGGATTTTTAAAATTACCATTAGACTTTAATATTATATTCTTTAGCTTATTTAATTGTTTTTCAATATTATTTTTTAACCCCAAATTAATGGAATGATCAATCATATTTTCAAGAATTTCTAATTGGATTTCATCTTTAGAAATCTCGTCAATATATTCTGAAACTACATCTTCTATAAACTCGTTTTCTTCCAGTACAATATGGTAGTTAGTAGAAATTCCTAATTCATTTGAAAATGATCTAATAACTTTATTGGTAAATTTATCAATAGTTAATAAGTTAAAATCTTTATAATTATGAAGGATCTTTTGACTTATTATTCTAGCTCTTTGAACAATTGTATTAATATCAAAATCATTTTCCTTAGCAATTTGAATTGCTAAATTGTTTTGAGCTTCCTCTTTAGAAATTTTATCTAATGCGTCCAAAACTCGTTTTTTCATTTCAGCAGCGGCTTTGTTGGTGAAAGTGATTGCTAAAATTTGTTTGAATCCATAATCGGAAGGAATCTGAAACAATAAGGTAAGATAAGTTTTAACTAACGTATATGTTTTTCCAGATCCAGCAGACGATCTATATACTAATAGTTGCTGCATTTATGTATTATTAGATGGTTCTTGTTTTTGTAGAGTAATACAAGTTATTTCAGGATAAATCCCAACTCTACCAGGGTAGGCTAAAAAGCCGAATCCTCTATTGACATTAATTAATTGATCAAATTCTTGATAAATACCTGCCCAGTGTTTGTATCTATATTTTGCAGGGCTCCACTTAATAATTCCAGGTATTTCTATGCCAAACTGCATTCCATGAGTGTGACCTGATAAAGTTAAATCAATCTTCTGTTGATGAACCAATACTTTCTCTTGCCAGTGGGTGGGATCGTGTGACATTAAAATTTTAAAATCTTCTGGTTTGGTTCCGCCCAAAGCCATATCCAAGTTGCCTTTTTGTTTAAAACCACTACCCCAATTTTCAACCCCTAACAAATCTATTGAAGAATCTTTAATCTTAATTTTCTCATTCCTATTATTTAAAACTGTAAATCCCATTTCGTTTTCTAAAGCTATTAATTTTTTGAAGTTATTAATTTTATCTTCTTCTTTATCCCATGCAGTATAATCTCCGTAATCGTGATTTCCTAATACCGCATACTTCCCATAGGGAGCTTTCAAAGAACTTATTAATTCTTTCCAGGGTAAAATCTCATCTGCAATATTATTAACCATGTCTCCCGTAAATAAAATAATATCTGCATTTTGTTGATTTATTAAATCAATTCCATAACTAAATTTCTTCTTATTATCAAAGCTTCCACAATGAAAATCTGAAATATGTATAATTTTAAAACCATGGAAATCAACGGGTAATCTTTCAAATGATAATTGATGTTTTATTACCTTATAATTATATTTTCCACGAATCATACCAATTAATAAAGCACTTGCTGGAATACTTGCTAGTAAAATAGAAAGTTGTGATATAAAAAGTCTTCTTTGTGGAATAAAACTAATTGCATTTTCAGAATCCTTATTAAATAAATTATAAATCCAAACTGGCAAACGAATAAAATCTTCCAATAATAAAAATAGAGTTGTTGAGATTTGAAAAAAAGAAATTACTAATACTAAACCCAATGAATAGAAAAAATAAGAGGAAAAATTCTTAAGTATTATTTGCGCAACAAAATTTATTATAATGATTAAATTTAAAGTTAAGTAACCATAATAAAACCAAGGATTTTTGGTTATAGTTTTGATAGCTAATGAAGAATACCAATTAAACCCAAGTATTATTAAAATAAAAAAGATCCATCTCATTATCATATCTGATAAATTTAAACAAATCTTTATCTTTTTTGAAAATAAGTTAATTTTGAATATTAAATGTTTTAAAAAAAATATTATTAAAGCATTTTTACCATACCATTTTTAAATGAAAAAACTGCTTAATAAAACTTTATTTATCTTTTTAATATTATTTGTTTTTCTTTCTTGTGAAGAAGGGTGCCTAGATCCATTAGCCTCTAATTATAATTCTAATGCAAAAAAATCCAATGATGAACTTTGTGAGTATGAAACGCTCACAACCCCTTTATTGGTTAAAACTCACCATTTATTTGATAGTATTCCCTTTGCTTTAGGATCTATTTACTATGACGATTTTGGCACGATGATAGAATTTACTAGATCTAAATTTTATTTAGCTAAAAATAATTGGGTACATAATAGTTTTGATTGTGATGATCATAATTTAGAATATATTTTAGCAGATCCAGAAACTAATTTATATCAATTAGGCTGGTATTATTGCAATAATAATTATTTATTATCCGATAATAATTATGTCATTGACTTACAAGTTGGTGTAGATTCTATTTCCAACCATATAGATCCAGCTATATATACAAATGATCATTCTCTATCCTATCAATCTCCTAGTATGCACTGGCAAATGGGTGCTGACTTACAAACCTGGAGTTATTTGTTTGTTGTTATGGAAGGTTATGCCGACCTAAATAATAACGGTATTTTTGAAGCTGGTGAAATATTTGTTTTTCATATTGGTGGAGACAGTTTTAGAGGTAATTCTAAAACAATTGATTTTCATCTATCAGATACTACTACAGCACTTGGTAATAATAGTGAAATTTTGAATTGCTATAAATTTGATATTGCTATCAATTGGGCCAATATTATCAATAATATAGATATAAAAAACAATAATTTTACCCATACCATGGATAATATATCTCTAGCTACTCAAATTGCTAATAACTGTGATAATATAATTTTTGAATATTAAATTCTGATGTATTCTAAAATAAACATATTAATTTCCATTTTGTTACTATTTATTTTGGCTAATTGTCAAAAAGAAAGTCCAGTTAATACATCTTACCAGCCTGTACCATTAACGATAGACATTCCCGCAAATTTTCCTCCAATTATTCATCCAGATGACAATCCTTTAACTGAAGAAGGAGTTAAGTTAGGTAGACATCTATTTTGGGAAAATAAATTAAGTGGTAATAATAGTATAGCATGTGCAAATTGTCATTTACCTCAATATGCATTTTCTGACCCCAATAAATTTAGTATTGGAATACATGGAGACTCTGGTAAAAGAAATTCTATGGTCCTTCAAAACTTAGCTTGGTCTGAAAACTTTTTTTGGGATGGCAGATCCTTAACTCTAGAAGAACAAATTTTAATTACTATTTTAGACAGTGTAGAGATGGATGAAACTTGGTCTAATTTTTTATCTGAAATACGATATGACAACAATTATCGCGACCTTTTTTATAAAGCTTTTGGGACACTTCAACCTGATTCAACCCATGCAGCAAAAGCTTTGGCTCAGTTTGTAAGAACTATGGTTTCTACCAATTCAAAATACGATCGATATTTGAGACAAGAAGCAACACTAAGCCAAGAAGAAAGTGCTGGATTGGCTTCTTTTAACGATTTGAATGGCGGAGATTGTTTTCATTGTCATGGTGGAATTTTAGGAACTGATAATTCTTTTAAAAATAACGGGTTGGATGAATTACCAATGGATAGTGGAAGAGGATTAGTAACAGGATTGGAAAGTGATAATTTTAAATTTAAAGTACCCTCAATAAGAAATATAGAATATAGTGCTCCATATATGCATGATGGAAGATTTAATACTTTAGATGAGGTAATCAACTTTTACAGTACCGGGATTCATTCAAATTCTCCAAATATTGATCCATTAATTGAGTTTGCCTCTCAGGGAGGTGTTCAACTAAATCCTCAAGAAAGAACTGAACTTAAGGCATTTTTACTCACTTTTTCTGACCCAGACTTCATCAATAATCCTAAATTTTCAAACCCATTTTAATTAAGTGAAAAATAAAAAAAAAATAGAAAACCCAATCGATGAAGAGCATATAACTGATCAACCGGGGACACTTACTTACGGTCATCACAGAGGAAGTTTCCCTGTGATACCTACTAAACAAGGAACGATCAAATCTAAAGCCATTTCTGCAATGGAGCATCAAACTGATATGCAGTTGGATCAAATAAAACAACAAATGAGTTTATTAGCAGAGCAAGCCAATAAAATTAAAAAAAGAGTCGAAATTTCAGAAATGATATATCATGCTGAAATTAGATTTGAACCTTTGATTGCTCATACCTATCATCTATATGAAAATGAAGAAAATCATTTTTTATTAATGATGATTGGTCCTGGTGAATGGGGGAAAAAAGGCTGTCCATTGACATTTATAAGTTCAGTAAAGTTATTGGCAGATCATACGTGGGAAGTTGTCAAATAATAATTAAAAGTTATACTTTTAATTATGGATAAATTTCTTGAATTTGTTGTAAATAAACTATTAAAAGAAAAACCACTTTCTGAAATTCACCAATACACTTTAATTGTACCCTCTCAAAGAGCAAAATGGCATTTGAAAAAGCTCTTATTACAAAATAAAAAGAAAGTCTATATACTCCCAGAACTACAAACTATTCAAAATTATTTTAACTCTAAATCTCCGTTATTTCCAATTTCTAATTTAGAGGCTAATTTTATACTATTTAAAGAAGCACTAAAATTAGATCGTCAACTATCGTACAATGATTTTCAAATTCAAAGCAATGTTCTTCTAAAGAGTTTTAACGACGTTGAACGAAATTTAATTGATCATAAAAAACTATTCCAAGAGTTGAACAATATTTCTGAATTAGAAAATTGGAGTCTAAATGAAAATAATCTTTCTAAAAATCAAGAAAAATTCATTTTTCAATTTAAACAAACCGGTGAGTTGTTTGTAGAGTTTAGAAAAAAACTAATATCTGAAAAAAAAGGTACTTCTGGACTAATTAATAGAACAATTGCTGAAAACCTAAAAAAATATCTTCTAAATGAAAAAAATATCATTTTCTTAGGATTAAATGCATTATCAAAAAGCGAAGAATTGATCATTAACTACTTAAAAGAGAAAAATGGCGAAATATTAGTGGATGTTGACAATTTTTATGTGAAAAACCAAAATCATGAAGCAGGATATTTTTATAGAAAACACCAAAATACTTCATATAACCCACCTTTTGATAAAATTAGTAAATACCCAAAAAATATCGGTATATATGCAGCGAATTCATCCAATCAACAAATTGATATTGCGAAAGAAATAATTAGTCAAAACAGTAAAGAATATGCTGTTTTATTAATGGATGAGAGTATAGGACCAATTGTCTATCAAAAATTATTAACCACTAAGAAAAGTATCAACCTAGCTTCAGGATTGAAATATAAAAACTTTGAAAATCAAAAATTGATTACATTTTTATTAGAGTCAGAACCCATTATTAGTACGAAAAAAATAAATTATCAATGGGTAGAAAATTTAATGAGTTTCAGTGCTATCAAGTCCTTAGTTGATCGAAAAAAAATTAATAAACTATTTATTCAAGGAAATACTAAAAGGTATGAACTAGATATTGAAAAGCTTCAAAAAATTCATCCTTTGATGGAAAAGATTTTTCAATGTTTGACCAATATTTTTATGTCTTTGGAAAATAAAAAATCAGCATCAAGAATAAACGATTTTCTGAAAATCATAGAAAGTTTATATGCTGAAAATTTAAAAGAAAAATTAAGTATTCAAATTTCCAGAGAAGAAGCAGGAAAAATTGAAAACTTGTTACATCAGTACAACTTATCACTAGATGTTAAAGATTTTATTAAAATTTTTATAAAAGAAATTAATAATAAAAGCGTAGTGGTTAGTGGGGAGAATGATGCAAATATTCAGATAATTGGATTATTAGAAAGTAGATTAATTGATTATGAAAACATCATCTTTTTATCGTGTAATGAAGAATTTTTGCCATCTAATCCAAGTTCTGAGGATTTATTCCCAGAAGATTTAAAAAAACACTTTGGAATTCCATCTGGATATGAAAGACAAGCTATATCTGCCTATTATTTTTACAGATGTTTTCATTTTGCGAAAAATATTGACTTAATATATGTAAAAGAAGAAAGTAAGGGATTGAACTATAATGAACCAAGCAGATACATTAGACAAGTGGAAAAGGAAATGAGAGAGTTAAAAAATATTCGTATTAATAATTTTAAAGTTAAAATTGAAAATTCCTCCTACACCCATCAAGTTATAAATAATGAATTAATAAGAGAATTGATTATAAAATGGATAGCCAAAGGCGTTTCTCCTTCAGCCTTAATGAAATACCACAACTGCCCCTTAGATTTTTATATGAAATATATTTCAAAAATTGAAGAAAAAAAGGAGCCTGAAAGATATTTAAATTCACTAGATTGGGGTATTGCCGTTCATAAAACACTAGAAAATTTATTTTACCAAAACAGAAAAATTACAGCAATTGAAATACAGAAAATTCAAAATGAACTAGAAAGTACAATGCTAAAAACTTTCAATGAATTTTTCTTAGATAAAAGATATTCAATAGGTAAAAATATTTTAATCTATCATCATTTTAAGAAGTGTATTGAAAGTTTATTGAAAATAGAATTAAATAGAATTAAACTATTTGGTGATTATCAAATTTTAGAAACTGAAAAAACTGTCTCAAATACTAGTTCAATTTCAATTAATGGTGAAAAGAGACCCATAAAATTGGTTGGACAAATTGATAGAATAGATTTAACTAATGATGGAATTCGATTGGTTGATTATAAAACTGGACTTATTAGTAAAAGTGAAATAACTTTAAATGGTTTTAATCAATTACACAAAAAAGAAAAGGCATTTCAACTATTTTTTTATGGGTTACTTTGGAATGAAAAAAATCTAAATATGAAGGATATTTCGTGCCAGATCATTTCTTTAAAAAATACCATTTCTCCACATCTTGATTTAAATTTCAATAAAAATAATAAAATAAAAAATCATTCAATTATTGATTTTAAAAAGTGGCTATTCTTAAATATAGAATCAATTTATAATGCTCCCTCTTTTAGTCATATAAGTGAGAGTTTATTTTGTCAATTATGCTAAGGCGTGAATTTGTATCCTACTCCTCTAACTGATTTAAAGTAGGTTGACGAAGGGGAATCTTTTTCAAACAATTTTCTAAAAAGTAAAATGAAATTATCTATAGTTCTAGAAGATGGATAAACATCATAGCCCCAAACTTTTTCTAAAATTTCTTGTCTGCTAATTACTTGATTCTTTTTTTCTATAAATAATTTTAGCAATTTTATTTGCTTATGAGTCAGTGTTACTTGATCTCCGTCTTTATTTTCAATAGTAAATGAATTAAAATCAATTTTACAACCAGCCATAGTCAAAACTCCATTTTTAGAAGGTAATTCTTTCAGTTGTGTTCTTTCAATTAAGTTTTTAACTCTTAAAAGTAATTCTTTCAAATTAAATGGTTTTGTTAAATAATCATCTGCTATTTTCAGACCCTTTATTTTGTCTTCGTTTGACGACTTGGAAGTCAAGAATAATATGGGAATCTTGGCGTTTTCTAATCTTATTGATTCGCAGATGTCAAACCCATTAATTTCTGGCAACATTACATCCAAAATGATTAAATCATATCTGCCTTTTTTAAATTTTAGAATAGCATTTTTACCATTATAAACTGAGGTTACATTATAATTTTCTAACTCTAAATTTAATTTTATAGCTAAATGTAAATTTTCTTCATCTTCGACTAAAAGAATACGATTCATACTCAAAAATAGATATTGAATATTATTTGTCAAAATAATATGTAAAATGATTGAGACGTTTTTTTTTGTAATTTTAAAACTTAACCTCTAATCTTTTCGATTACCATGAATTATCTTAAAAAATTAACCATTGTATTTTTTGTATGTTTTCTATTTTCAAATTTAAATTCTCAAATTTCTGAAGGTGGATTGCCCTATTCTTTTAAAAACAATCTCGCGATTACATTAAATTCACATGTTATTGCTGAACCTTCAAGTAATGAGTTGCAAGTAGCTAGCATTAATGACCGAAATGCTTACATTGTAGGTATTCTAAAAAACACCTCTATTTCGTTAACCAAAAATGGAAAGTGGATCCAAAATTCTGACGGTTCTAAATCTTGTTTTTTAAAAATTAAAAGTCCTTCTGCAATAGGACTCTCGGTTTTCTTTAAAGAGTTTATTCTGCCTCAAGGATCGGAGTTATTTATTTATAATGAAAATAAAAAACATGTAATTGGAAAATTTAATTCCTCTACAAATACAATCAATCAATTAACCCACACCCAAGTATTACAAGGAGACGTAATTATAATCGAGTATTATCAACCACAAAATACCATTGAAACTTTAAAAGTTGAAATAGAAAAAATTGGATATTATTTTAGAGGTTTTGAAGACTATTTAAAACCCTTTCAATCACTAAATAATTCCTCATCTTTTAATTACAGAGCTGATTTTTGTCAAGTTGATGTTGCTTGCTCTCCAGAAAATGTAGGTTGGTCTGAACAAATTGATGCAGTTGTACACTTCACCTACACTGATCCTAATTTCATCTATGTTTGTTCAGGATCTGTAATTAACAATACCAATCAGGATTGTAAGCCATATATTTTAACTGCTTGGCATTGTGGAGAACCCACTGCAAATTTAAATTTAAGTGGATATACATGGTATTGGAATTACCAAAAAACAAGTTGTCAACCAAATTCTAACTCATCAAATCCCTCGAAAGGAAACCAAACCATGATTAATGGAATGGTAAAAGCTACATCTGGTAGTGGGACTTTAAATAATCCGCCTACATCCAATCAAGTAGCTGGTTCAGATTTTACTTTAATTGAATTGAATTCTTCTATACCATCCTCTTATAATGCTTTTTATGCTGGATGGGACCGAGGTAATTTAGCTAGTAGCGGTGTAGGAATTCATCATCCAGATGGAAGTGCTAAAAAAATATCAACTTATACCTCAAATTTATCTAGTACTACTTATAATGGAGGTGCATTTAATGCTCATTGGAACGTTTATTGGACCTCCACTTCCAATGGACATGGAGTAACAGAAGGTGGATCTTCAGGATCTCCCTTATTTAATCAAAATAAAAGAATCGTCGGGCAATTATCTGGAGGAACTTCCTTTTGTTCTACGCCAAATACACCAGATTTATATGGAAAATTTTCATCCAATTGGACTAATAATGGCAACTCTTCACAAGCTCAACTAGAACCGTGGTTAGATCCAACTGGAATTAACCTTTCTTATTTAGATGGAACTTATTCTCCATGTGGTGGTAATAGTTTAAGCTGCGATATTAGTCTTTTTACAGACAGTATAAATCAAGGTGAGGTTCTTGATTTTTATGGAGTTACTAATTCTAACTCTGCAAGTTGGAATTGGAATTTCGATGTAGCTGGATTGGGTGGTGTATCCCCATCAACATCAAATAATCAAAACCCTTCTTCTATACTTTTTTCTAATTCCGGATTATTTGACGTAAGATTAACTGTAACTAGTGGTCAAAGTAGTTGTATAGTGGATACAGTTATAAAGGTGATACCAATAGACAATACAGGATTGGCAAATGCTAATTTTGAGGGAATTTTAATTTTTCCAAATCCAAACAATGGAATTTTTTCAATTACTTCAAAAGGTTTATCGGTTCTAAGTGGTGGTATTTATAATCAACTTGGACAAAACGTTATGAAATTTGAAAATCTTAAAACAAACAGCGGACAATTTGAATTTAATTTGACTCATATGGAAGCTGGATGGTATTTTTTAAAACTAGATAATTATCCAGAATTTTTTTATAAAATTATTTTATCCAATAATTGATGTTTCCTAAGAATATTTCGCTTAAAAAAATCAACTCTTTTTCAAAAGACACTTTACTATCTCATCTTCAAATTGAATTTATTGAAATTAGCGATCATTCATTAACTGCAAAAATGCCTGTTAATAAAAATAATTCACAACCTATGGGAATATTACACGGTGGAGCAAGTGTTGCCTTAGCTGAAAGTATTGGAAGTGTTGGATCTAATATTATTATTAATAGTGAATTACAATATGCTGTTGGACTTTCAATAAATGCTAATCATATTAGAAGTGCTAAAGGTGGAGATGTAATAGGTAAAGGTGTTTTAGTTCATAATGGAAAATCTACTCATGTTTGGAATATTGAAATAAAAAATGAAAATGATCAACTTATTTCTACTTGTAGATTAACCGTGATGATAATAAACAAAAATAAATAATGATCTATCTAAATGGGAAAGATAGTTTTGTTATTTATCACGATAAAAACTCCAAAACCAATCAATTAATAATAGGAAAATGGACCTTACTTAAAACTAAAATTCATAAACCCTCCTTTGTTTTTAATCTATTTAATAATCAATCTTATATAATTAATGGGGAAACCGCAACAATAAATGAAAATGTAATTATTAAAAATCCTAGAAAATTTAATATCCTCCAGACCGAAAAAGAAGAATATTTAGAGTCCGTAAATCAAGTAATTAAATACTGTAATGACGGAATATTAGAGAAATGTATTTTATGTAGAGTTATCAACCAAGAATTTAATAGTGAAAATTATTATACCATTTTTCAAAAACTATGTAAAAAATACCAACAAGGTTTTAAATACCTTCTAAACCATCCAAAATTTGGAATGTGGGTAGGTATTTCTCCGGAAACATTAATTAGTGGGAATGCAGAAAAAGATTTTCATACCCAAGCTCTTGCTGGGAGTTTATCAAATAAAAAAAATGAAAAATGGACTTTAAAGGAAAAGGAAGAGCACCAATATGTTGTAGATTTTATAAAAGAAAAAATAAGTCAGAATGGCAATATCCATTTTGAATCAAGAACATATGAAAAAACTGCAGGAGCTGTAAAGCATCTAAATAAAGATTTTAAATTTTCTTTAAAAATAGATTATTTTTCTTTCCTCAATTTTTTTCATCCTACACCTGCAATTGCAGGGATTCCCTTAAATAAATCATTAGAAATAATAAATGCAATGGAACCACATAATAGAAGTCTTTATTGTGGCTATATCGGCTTAGTTGATCAAAACAGTTGTGACTTATATGTAAATCTACGATGTGCTAGAATATCAAGTCAAGAGTTGCAAATTTTTGTTGGTGGTGGTATTACAAGCAAAAGTATTGCAGAGAAGGAGTATCTGGAAACCGAAATAAAATCCCAAACGCTTTTGTCAGTGATTAAAAAATTATAGACCTTAGTTTATGACTTCATCATCACTCAGGGTTCAAGTAGTTATAGATTTACTAAAAAAACACGAGGTGAGCAACATTGTCTTTTCTCCTGGATCCAGAAATGCTCCTTTGGTTATTGGTTTTAATGGAGATGATTATTTTAAATCAAAAATTATTGTAGATGAAAGATCTGCAGCTTTTTTTGCTCTTGGTATCGCTCAACAAACTCAGAAACCTGTTGTAATATGTTCAACTTCAGGAAGTGCTGTATTGAATTATGCTCCAGCAATAGTAGAGGCATACTACCAAAAAATTCCATTATTAGTTATTACTGCTGACAGACCTCCTGAATGGGTTAATCAGGGGGAAGGACAATCAATGAAGCAGTACAAAGTATACGAAAATTATATTGCAGAAAGCTTTAACCTCCCCATGCTAGATCATCCTGATGCACTTTGGCAAACTGGTGTAATTATTAACGAAGCGGTACATATTACTAATAACCTTTCTAAGCCTGTTCATATCAACTTTCCTTTTAGAGAGCCTTTATATGAAACTGTTATAAAGCCTACTCATGCTGAAAAAAAAATCATTCATCATATAACACAAAAGAAAATAACATCAAGTGATTTAACTAATCTTAAAAAAAGTTGGGAAACAACAGATAAAAAAATGATCATCTGCGGATCTTTGAATAAAAATACAGCATTAAATACCTGTTTAAGTATTTTAAATAAAGACCCTTCAGTTGTTATTTTAACAGAAACCACATCTAACCTATATGATCAGAAGTTTATTAGCTGTATTGATAGAACTTTGGAAAGAATTAATGATAGTTCCTATTATCCAGACTTAGTAGTTAGTATTGGTAATTCCATTATCTCAAAAAAAATTAAAACCCTACTAAGAAAAAATAAACCATTGCAACATTGGCATGTTGAAGATACCAATAGAGCTCAAGATGTTTTTTCAGCTTTAACCAACTTTATTCCATTAGCTCCTGATATTTTTTTTAAAGATCTCATCAAAAAAAATTCATTTCAACTTAATTCTAATTACAAGAAAAATTGGTATAATCAATTTTTAATAAGTGAAAAAAATCATCAAAAATATTTAAATATTTGTAATTGGTCGGATTTAAAAGTTCACCAGGTTATCCATAGTTTAATTCCTAAAACTAAGATTAATGTTCAAATGGGGAATAGTACTAGTGTGAGGTATGTGCAGTTATTTAAGCATCTAAAAAATGTTTCTTACTACTCCAATAGAGGGATAAGTGGTATTGACGGATCTTCTTCAACCGCTGTGGGTGCTGCTAGTATTAGTAACACAGAAACTATATTAATTACAGGAGATTTGAGCTTTATTTACGATCAAAATGCCTTATGGAGTTCTTTACTTCCCAATAATTTAAAAATAATAGTTTTAAATAATCAAGGTGGTGGAATTTTTAATATTATTTCTGGTCCAAAAAGCACCCCTTACAAAAAAGAAAATTTTGAAACACCCCATGAATTAAGTTTAGAAAAAATAGCTGGTACTTTTAAAATAAATTACCAAAAAGCAACTAATGAACAAGAACTAAAAATTAGTTTAAATAAAATTTTCAAAAGTAAAGAATTGGAAATACTGGAGTGTTTTACCGGAAAGGTGAAAAATGAAGATGTTTTGAATGAGTACTTTAGAGAAATTAAAAAAAATTGAATTATAATGAACTGGACTAAAGTTAAAGAGTATGAGGATATAACGTTTAAAGTTTTAGATGGCGTAGCTAGAATAGCATTCAACAGGCCGGAAGTTAGAAATGCTTTTAGACCTAAAACTGTTGACGAATTACTAGATGCACTAGTGATTTCTCATGAGAGTCAAGATATTGGAGTAGTTTTATTAACTGGTGAAGGCCCTTCTAAAAAAGATGGAATATGGGCTTTTTGCTCAGGAGGTGACCAAAGAGTTCGAGCTAAAAGAGGATATAAAGGACTAGACGGAGTAAGTAAATTCAACATATTAGATGTACAAAGACAAATAAGATTTATGAACAAGGTAGTAATTGCAGTTGTTCCGGGTTGGGCAGTAGGTGGTGGACATAGTCTTCATGTTGTTTGTGACATGACTCTTGCAAGTAAAGAACACGCAATTTTTAAACAAACCGATGCTGATGTAGCCAGCTTCGATGGTGGATTTGGTTCTGCTTATTTGGCCCGTCAAGTTGGTCAAAAAAGAGCTCGTGAAATTTTCTTTTTAGGTCTTAACTACTCTGCACATGAAGCCTATGAAATGGGGATGGTAAATAAAGTAGTTCCACATGACCAGCTAGAAAATAAAGCTTTTCAGTGGGCTCAAGAAATAATGTGCAAAAGTCCTACTGCTATCAAAATGCTAAAATTTGGTTTTAATCTTATTGACGATGGATTGATAGGTCAGCAAGTTTATGCCGGTGAAGCTACAAGACTAGCCTATGGCTCTGAAGAAGCGGAAGAAGGGAGAAATGCTTTTTTAGAAAAAAGAAAACCACAATTTAAAAAATACCCAAAATTTCCTTAAATTTTTTGATAAATAGCTACCATCAAATCTTCAATATATTTTCTTACAATATAGTCACTAGTAGTAAAGTTATTGACCATAATTGTAAATGGAAAGTATTGCTCTTTCTTTAAAAAATAACCAGAGTAACATCTTACTCCACTCATAGAGCCACTTTTACCAATAAAATTGCCTTCAATAGCTGTATTGTTACCAATGTATTTTAAAGTACCTGAAACTCCAGCTGCTGGAAGCGATTTTAAAAAATCGGGAAAGGTATTTGAATTTATTTGATAGATTAAAAGACTATTAATAGAACAAGGTGATGCTAAATTAAGTCTAGATAAGCCACAGCCATCTTTAAATATTATTTCGTCTAAATTTAATTCCTCTTTCCAAAAACTTTCTAATTTTTCAGCGGCTTCATCGTACATTATGTTAGGGGTTTTAGATTCTAATGCTT
>MDSV01193709.1_pt1 | contig 16340 bp, 19 predicted proteins | sample 810851 | NCBI WGS metagenome assembly MDSV01 (sample SAMN05326640, study PRJNA326480) | marine metagenome | isolation source: seawater | place: Atlantic Ocean: North East | collected 2012 | reverse complement strand
GATAAGTTTTTAAGAAGATTAGAAGCTTTAATGGCTGTAGCAGATAAAAAACATAGTTTTATAATTTCTGGAACAGGAGATGTATTAGAACCAGAAGATGGAATAATTGGAATTGGATCAGGTGGTAATTACGCACTCGCAGCTGCAAAAGTATTGGCTGAAACAGATATGAGTGCTGAAGATATAGCTAGAAAGTCTATTAAAGTTGCTTCTGACATATGTGTATTTACGAATAACAACGTTACGGTAGAAAAAGTTTAACATGGCACCAACTAATAAAGTTACAAATTTAAAAGTAATCAAAAAAGATAAAGAAACTTCTAAAGTAAGTGCTTTATCTCCAAGAGAAATAGTTTCAGAGTTAGATAGGTATGTAATTGGTCAAAAAGATGCAAAAAAAGCTGTAGCTGTTGCTTTAAGAAACAGATGGAGAAGACAAGCGTTATCAGATGAAATGAGGGATGAAGTTCTACCCAAAAATATTTTAATGATAGGCCCCACAGGTGTAGGTAAGACTGAAATATCAAGAAGATTATCAAAACTTGCGGAGGCTCCTTTTATAAAAGTGGAAGCAACAAGATTTACTGAAGTTGGTTACGTAGGAAGAGATGTAGAACAAATCATAAGAGATTTAATTGAGATTGCTATAGCTATGGAAAGAGAAAAGAAAAGAAAAGAAGTTAAGGCTAAAGCTGAATTAAAAGCAGAGGAAAAAGTATTAGATGCACTTGTGGGTAATAAAGCAAGTGTTGCAACAAGAGAGAGTTTTAGAAAAAGATTAAGAACAGGCGACTTGGATAGTAATGAAATTGAAATAGAAGTTCAAAACACTTCTAACCCACTACAAAGTCTTGAAATACCTGGTATGCCTGGTGGAAATGTTGGAATGGTAAATCTTGGAGATATTCTAGGGAAATCTATGGGAGGAAAAAAGGGTAAAAAGAAAAAAATGACCGTAAAAGAATCTCACGATATTTTAGTTGCACAAGAATCAGACAAGATGATTGAAGAGGATAAAATTATTACTGAAGCAAAAAAAACTACAGAGGAAAATGGAATAGTTTTCTTAGATGAAATTGATAAAGTCTCTGCAAGAAGTGATAGGGTTGGGGGTGACGTTTCAAGAGAAGGTGTTCAAAGAGATTTGTTACCTCTTATAGAAGGAACAACTGTAAGCACAAAGCACGGTCCAATTAAAACGGATCATATTCTATTCATCGCTTCAGGAGCGTTTCAATTGGCTAAGCCATCTGATTTATTACCCGAATTACAAGGTAGATTGCCAATAAGAGTTGAATTGGACGCGCTTAAAGAAGAAGATTTCAAAAGAATTCTTAAAGAACCTGATAACAGTTTAATTAAACAATACAAAGAATTGTTAAAAACTGAAAATGTAAATCTTGAATTTACAGATGATGGAATTGATATGCTCGCCAAAATTTCCGCTGAAGTAAATTCATCTGTAGAGAATATAGGTGCTAGAAGACTTCATACCATTATTGAAAAAGTTTTAGATGATATAAGTTTTAATGCAACTGACAGAGCGGGAGAGACAATTACAGTTGATCAAAAATACGTGCAAGATAATTTGGGGAACTTAGTAAAAGATACCGATTTATCAAAATTTATTTTATAAGTTTTTTAACTTAATTATTATTGCCCCTTCGCCACCGTCTTTTTTTTCAGCATCATTCATTGAAATAATAAATTTTTTTAATTCCAGGTTATTTTTAATAAATTCAGGAACAGAATATTTTAATTTTCCCAAGTTCTTAGATATATAAGCATCTTCGTCACTTGTTGAATGCATTCCTTTGCCAGTAATAAGCAATAATTCTTTAACTTTATTTTTAACACAATGCTCAATAATTTTTTTTACTTTATGGTTAGCTTCATCCAAAGTAAATCCGTGTAAATCAAATTTATATCGTTCTTTTCTATGTTTGCTAGAGAAGTCGTTATCTTTATCGTAAATATCGGTGGGATTTTTAATGTAGTCTTCCCAATTTTTTTTATCTTCTTGGTTTGGTTCTTTTTTTTTTGTCACTTACTGATAATTTCAGACAAATACCAATTAGGATCTTTTTGTTTTATATTCCTTGTGAATTTCCAACTATCGGTAACAAATTTAATTTTATCAGGGTTACCTTCTATTATTTTATTTTCTTTATCTCTTTTTACTGAAATAACTTCAGCAACAAATTTTACGGTTGCAAATAAATTATCCTTGATCTTCTCATATTTTTCTACGGATGACTCTTTTATACCAATAAATGTGAATTCAGATTTTATCCCTTCTTTATTTCTAGATTTAATAGCTTCTGAAAAATTTGAAAACATATTAGAAGACAATAAATTCTTTAATTTTATAAGATCTCCAGATGCAAAAGAAGTTAGAATGCTTTCATAAGCAATTTCTGCACCTCTCAAAAATTCTTTTTTTTCTTTTCCCTCTAAAATATCTAAATTTTGCTTAACAGGTTTTACTTCATTTTTTTGTATGTTGAATTCTTTTTCAGCAAAACCTGGATAAATTTTAGACTCGTGTCCAGTTTTTCTGCCTAATATGCTTCTAAGTCGCAGAATTATAAATCCTGCAATCATTCCTAATAAAATTATATCTATATACCCAAAGCTATTACTCATAATTTGATAAATATACATTAATCATATATTTTTGTATCAGACAAATGAACCCATTTTTTTTAATATTTATATGCCTCCCAGCTTTAGAGATATATCTATTTATTGAAGTAGGAGGGCAGATTGGCGCTCTTTACACGTTGGCATTAATTTTTTTAACTGCAATGATCGGTTTATACTTTGCGAAATATCAAGGAATGCGAACTTTAAAAACTGGAATGCTCAATTTATACCAAAATAAGATGCCTATTTATGAAATGATTTCAGGTGCTTCGATAGCCGTGGCTGCATTGTTACTTATTATTCCAGGGTTCTTTACGGATTTTATTGGATTCTTACTACTTATTCCGTTTACTAGAAAAATTCTATTTGGCGTAACTTTAAAAAATAAAAAAAAAGAGGAAACCCGGTCTCAAAGTAAAACTATCGACGGTGAGATTATAGATAAAAATAAAGATGAGTTATAAAATTATAGGAAAGTACATTAAGGAATTAAATTTTAATATTCCAAATCCAAAAACATTTTTTTTATTATCAAAGGACATCTCTAATTATAAGATTAATATTGATATTAAAAGCAATCAAATTAAACAAAATATTATTGAAGTTCTTACAAGCTTAAGTCTTTCTCCTACAAAAAATGATTTTGAAATTATTGATACAAAAATTATTTATTCAACAATTGTTGAATTAGAAGGTAATAAATTATCTAAAGAAGAGATTGAAAAAATAATCTTAATAGAGGTGCCTAATAAAATTTATTCTGAATTAAGAAAAATATTTGTTTTTTTATTTGAAAACTCTGGATTTAAAGATGTAAAAATAAGTAAAACTGTTGATTTTAAAAATCTTTATAATATGAAGAAAGTTCAATAAAAATTTTTCTTTAATTCTAATTTTAGAAAATCTTTATGCTTTTTTAATTCCATCTCTGATATTTTTAAAATTGTTTTATTATAATCTTTGATTTTTTTAATTTTTTGTTCTGCAGGATTGTTTGAAAGGTTAAACCTGGGTTCTTTTGCATCTAATAAATTTATATAAACTTCTCTTAATAACTCACAATCTAATAAAGCATTATGTTTAGTTCTTCGAGAAAGATCTATATTAAATCTTTTACAAAGCGCATCGAGGGAGTTTGATGTTCCTGGAAATTTATTTCTAGCGACTTCCAAGGAATCGATTACTAGTTTTTTGTTTATTTTTTCTTTTTGTATTGAACTCAATTCACCATCTAAAAAACCAAGATCAAATGAAGCATTGTGAATAATAATCTTTTTATCTCTAATAAAATTTAAAAATTCATCTGCTATTTGATCGAATGTTGCTTTGTCTTTTAGAAAATCTGCCGAGAAGCCATGAACTTTATAAGCTTCGCTGGGCATATCTCTTTTAGGATTAATTAATCTATGGAAAACCTTTCCGGTTGCGATTAGATCTTTAGTTTCAATACAAGCTATCTCAACAATTTTATGGCCTTCTCTGAAAGATAAACCTGTTGTTTCGGTGTCTAAGAAAATTTCACCCATATTTACTTATTATACCGTATAAGTTCTTTTTTAAAAACTTTAAATTTTTTTCATTAACAACAACATGATCGCTAAATTTAATTTTTTTACTATCATTAAATTGTTTCATATTTAACAAATTAAAAAGTTTTTTATCTCCTCTTTTTAATTTAAATCTTTTTAGCCTCAAGCTTCTTTTGGCTTTAATAAAAATGATAAGGTTAAAATGCTTCATCAATTTACTCTCAATAAGTAAAGGTATTTCATAAAAAAGAAATTTCTTATTTTTATTTTTTTTTGTAAATTTATTCATATGCATTCTTACTTTTGGATGAATAATTTTTTCCAGTTTTTTAAGATTTTTTCTATTGGTTAATATCATTTTTTTAAGGTTTTTTTTAACGAGATTATTTTTAATATTAAATTTTTTACATAATAATTTTTTAAAATTTTTATCTTTATAAAGTTTTTTAACAACTTTATCGGCGCTAAAAAGTGGTCCACGCCTGTAAGATAAAATTTGACTAGCTGTCGTTTTGCCTGATGCTAAAGAACCTGTAATACCAATTTTAATCATTTAAGTTTTAAATTAAGTAATTCAATTAAGCCATCATCGATTTCAGGATTAATTTTATTCCATAGATAAAAAGATTTTTGCCCTTGATAAATAAACATATCTAATCCATTGAAAACTTTTTTTCCTTCTTCTTTTAAATATTTATAAGTTTTTGTTTCTAATGGATTATATATAGTATCTATGTAAATAACTTCAGGCTTAGTTTTAGAAAAATTAAAGTTAAAATCTTCACCGCTTTTTAGTCCGAGACTTGTAGCATTAACAATAATATCGAAGTTTTTTACTTCAGACTCTAAATTTTCCCAAGGCAGAATATTAATATTATTAAATTTTTTCTTTAAAAAAATACACTTTTCATGAGTTCTATTTGTTATAGAGATATTTTTTATACCTGATTTTTGAAGCGATAGAATGATTGACGGTGAAACCCCGCCAGCACCAATAATTAAAGAACTCTTGTTTAAACTATTATCAATCTCTTTTAAATAAGCTGCTTGTAGTCCAAATACATCAGTATTTTCTCCAATGATAGATTCATTTTCACTTAAAAGTATAGTATTGACTGATCCTGTTTGTTCAGCATCATTAACGATCTTATCAACATGATTAATAATTTTTTGCTTATATGGCAATGTAACGTTAATGCCAGTAAGTGAACCTTCTTTAATTCTACTTATAATTTTTGGTAAATCATTATCTTTTGCTTCCATTGTAACGTAATCAGCATCTATGTTATATTTATCAAACCAATACTTGTGTAAAATTGGTGATAAAGAATGCTTGATTGGATTACCAATTATTCCAAAATATTTTTTCATATCTTAAATTTCTCTATATAACTTTTTATTTCTTTAACAGGCAATCCCATAATTGAATCTCTGTCGCCCTTTACATATTCAAAAAGCTCCATGCCATCTGCCTCTATTTGATATACACCATAAGCTAGTAAGGTTTTTGTTTCTATTTTATTTAAATATTTTAATAAATCTTCATCGGTTAAATCTCTCATTTTAAGTTCGGAAGAGTCGGTGTAGTTCCAAATCATTGCTCCATTTTTTGATATACAAACTGAGCTTATTAAATAATGTTTTGAATTATTAAGTTTTTTTAATATTTCAAGAGCGTCTTCTCTAGAATTTGGCTTATTAATAAGTTCACCATTAAGAGATATTACACTATCTGCTCCTAGAACCAATCTATCAGGTTGTTTGCTGCTCACTTTTATAGATTTTATTTCTGCAAGATTTTTAGAGATCGATAGTGGATCGGCTCCTTCGGTAAGAAGGGATTGTTTGACTTCATCTTCGTCTACATTTGATACGATAACTTCACTATCAATATTGTGTTTATCAAGAATTTGTTTTCTTACTCCGCTTTGAGACGCTAAAATTATTTTCATTGATTTTTCTTTATTTCTATAATTTTTAATATAGACGCTGCAGTTTCTTCAACTGATCTTCTAGTAACATCTATGATGGGCCAACTATTTTTTTTAAATAATCTCTTAGAATTTTCTACTTCTTTCTTAATAGATTCTAAGTCCGTGTATTCCTTTAAATTTTGGTCTTGCATAATTGCTACACGATTACGTCGTATATCTGATAATCTTTCTGGGTCTGCAACTAAACCAATAATACATGACGTTGTATTCAAATATAAATCTTCTGGAATCTTTTGATCTAATACTAAAGGCACATTAACAGTTTTGTATCCCCTGTTTGCTAAATAGATTGAGGTAGGTGTTTTACTGGTTCTGCTCACACCTAAAAGAACAACATCAGCGTCATTAATGTCATCGACTTTTTTTCCATCGTCATGGGACATGGTAAATTGAATGGCTTCTATTCTTTTATAATAATCTTCATCTAAAACGTGTTGAGCGCTTGGTTTATGGATAGCTTTTTGATTAAGAAGCTTTGAAAAACTTAAAATTAAGTTTCCTAAAACTCCAAAACACGGGACAGAAAGACTCTCGCTTTGACTGGCAAGATACTTGGCTAACTTTGTCTCTACAATCGTGTATAAAATGATAGAATTTTCAATTTCATTACATTCTTTGATAATTTTATCTATTTGTTGTTCTGTCCTGATAAAAGCAAATTCTTTTTTTTCATACTCAAAATTAGCAAATTGTGATTTTAAGGATAAAAAAATTCTATCTAGGGTTTCACCAGTAGAATCAGACACAAGATATACATTGTATTTTTCGTTCATATCTCTGTTAATAAAATATTAATGAGTCCATTTTTTGTAAACTAATCTTAATTACAAAAATACAGTAAACATTAATTAACATTATTTTAACAACTTATTAGATGTTAATAATAATGTTTTTTAAATGTTTATAAAATGAATAAAAACTAAAAATTAAGGAAAACCAATCAAAGTTATTAAGTTACACATGTATAATTGTTGTAAAAATGGTTATATAACTAATTAACAGTTCCTACTACACATACTATACTTAAAAACTTATATTATTTAATGAGTAAACTTAAAGAAATATTAATTAATAAAAAAATTTGTAAATCGGTATGGTTTATGAGACAAGCAGGTAGATACCTGCCTGAATTTAGAAAGATCAGATCACTAAATCAAAATTTTATTGAACTTTGTTTAAATAGCGATTTAAGCTCAGAGATAACATTGCAACCTATTAAAAGATTTAATTTAGACTCAGCTATAATTTTTTCAGATATATTAATGGTCCCTTATGCGCTCGGACAAAAAGTAAATTTTGTAAAAGATATGGGTCCGCAATTAGAAGAATTTAATTTTGATTTATTTACAGAAAATAATAAAAACACTTTTGTTCAAAAGTTACAACCCGTATATGAAGCTATACGTAAAGCTAGAAATAAATTAGATAAAGAAAAATCTTTAATTGCATTTGTTGGTGCTCCCTGGACTTTATTAATTTATATGCTGGATTTAAAATTCAATAAAAATGAACTAGACTATGGAAAAATTAAATCTAAAGGGAAAGAAATAAATTTAATATTAGATGAAATAAATGAATACCTTATTATTCATATTGAAAACCAAATAAAAGCAGGAGCAGATGTTGTTCAAATATTTGACTCTTGGGCTGGATTAATAAAACCAGAAGATTTTATTAATTATTGTATTAAACCAAATACTAAACTTGTTAAATTTTGTAAAAGTAAAAATATTCCAGTTATCTGCTTTCCAAGAGGAGTAGGTGAAAATTATAAAAGATTTAATGAAATGGTAAAGCCTGATGGATTAAATATAGATTACGAAGTTGACCCAATATGGGTAAAAAAAAATTTAAAAAATGTAGTAATTCAAGGTGGTTTAGATCCTAAGATTTTACTAAATTCAGAAGAAGAAATAGTGAATAATACAAGAAGGTATTTGGATGCTTTTAAAGATTTACCTTATGTTTTTAACTTAGGACATGGTTTGCTTCCTTCGACAGACCCGGATAAAGTTGAAAAATTAATTAAATTTTATAGAAATTATTAATAATGGAAAATAATCATCCGGAAGTAAAATTTGGAAAAACGGGAGTATTATTAATTAATCTCGGCACACCTGACTCAACTAGTTGGTGGGATATCAGGAAATATCTAAAAGAATTTTTAACAGATAGGAGAGTTATAGAAGTTAATCCAATACTCTGGCAAATAATTTTAAATCTATTTATACTTACTTTTAGACCTTCCAAAACTGCACACGCTTACAAAAAAATTTGGAGAGAGGAAAGTAACGAGTCCCCGCTTTTGTATTTTACAAGAAACCAAGCTAAAAAACTCAAGAACAAAATAGGTAACGAAAAAATAATTGTTGATTTTGCTATGAGATATGGAAACCCAAGCATTAAATCAAAGCTTAACTTATTAAAGGAGGAAGGATGTGAAAATATAATTATTCTACCGTTGTATCCTCAGTATGCTGCCGCTACTACGGCGACAGTATGTGATGAAGTTTACCGCACGTTAATGAAAATGAGGTGGCAACCTAGTTTACAAGTAATTCCACATTATGAGTCAGATCCAGCATATATTAATGCACTAATAAACAGCATCGAGAAAAAAGTTAAATCTATTAGCTGGAAACCGGATTTAATAATTTCTTCTTATCACGGAATACCTAAAAAATATTTTGATAAAGGCGATCCATATCACTGCTACTGTCATAAGACAACTAGACTAATGAAAGAAAAATATTCCTCAATAGATATTCAAACTACATTCCAGTCAAGATTTGGACCTCAAGAATGGCTAACACCTTACACAGATAAAACCTTAGAAACTTTGCCTGAAAAAGGGGTTAAAAATTTATTAGTCATTTGTCCTGGTTTTGCTTCAGACTGTGTTGAGACTTTAGAGGAAATAGATATTCAGGGAAGAGAAAGCTTTTTAAAAAATGGTGGAGAAAATTTTGAATTAATCCCCTGTCTTAACGATAATTTGGATCACATTAATCTATTTGAAAATCTCGTTAAGAAATATATTTAGAATGAATTTATATCTTTTATTTAAATCATTACACTTAGTCGCAGTAATATCTTGGATGGCAGGATTGTTGTATCTACCAAGAATATTTGTTTACCATTCAGAAGCATTTCATGACTCACAAAAACAAATCTTTAAAACAATGGAAAGAAGGCTTTACAATTATATTATGATGCCGGCTATGTTATTATCGTGGGTATTTGGTGTTTTACTGATCCATAGTCTGGGTTTTAATGTTTTCCAAGAGCTTTGGATGCAAATAAAAATTATTGCAGTAGTAATCTTAACTTATTATCATTTCATGCTCGGCAAATATCTCCATGACTTTGCGATTGACAATAATCACAAATCGCCAAAATTTTATAGAATTATTAATGAAGTGCCCACAATTATACTTATTGTTGTTGTATTTGTTGTGGTTTTTAAGCCTTTAACATAAGGCTTGAATTTTTCTAAAAAAGCCATATATTTTTAATACTTTCCTTTTAATCTAATCATTCTCATGAATTTACAAGAATTAAAGAAAAAGAACCCAGCTGAACTTATTAATGAAGCAGAAAAGCTTGGTATTGAAAACCCAAGCACGCTTAGAAAGCAGGAGATACTTTTTGCTATATTAAAAAAATTAGCTGAAAAAAATGAACAAATTACAGCAACAGGTGTGCTGGAAGTGCTTCAAGACGGCTTTGGTTTTCTTAGAGCAATTGAATCTAATTATCTACCAGGACCAGACGATATTTATGTGAGCCCAAGTCAAATTAGAAGATTTGGATTAAGAACAGGAGACTCTGTTGAAGGAGAAATTAGAGGTCCAAAAGACGCTGAGAGATATTTTGCTCTCTTAAAAGTGAACAAAATTAATTTTGATGAACCAGAAAAAGGAAAGAACAAAATAGCATTTGATAACCTTACACCGCTTTACCCAAATGAAAGAATTAAACTAGAAGTCGAAACAACAAAGATTGAAAAAAAACCTGACAACACCGCAAGACTTATTGACTTAGTGAGCCCTATAGGCAAAGGTCAAAGATCGCTTATCGTATCTCCGCCAAGAGCAGGTAAAACAATTATACTTCAAAATATTGCTCAATCGATCACCGCAAATCATCCAGAGTGTTATTTGATGGTTTTGCTTATTGATGAAAGACCAGAGGAAGTTACAGACATGCAAAGATCTGTCAAAGGTGAGGTAGTAGCTTCAACGTTTGATGAACCGGCATCTAGACACGTCGCTGTTGCAGAAATGGTAATAGAAAAAGCCAAGCGTCTAGTTGAACACAAAAAAGATGTTGTAATATTATTAGACTCAATCACAAGATTGGGAAGAGCTTATAACGCTGTAATACCAAGTTCAGGAAAAGTTTTAACAGGTGGGGTAGATGCAAACGCTCTACAAAGACCCAAAAGATTCTTTGGAGCAGCAAGAAACGTAGAAGAAGGTGGTTCTTTAACGATAATTTCAACAGCTTTAATCGACACTGGTAGTAGAATGGATGAGGTAATTTTCGAAGAATTTAAAGGAACTGGCAATTCAGAGCTTATACTTGATAGAAAAGTTGCAGATAAAAGAATTTATCCTGCATTAGATATCACTAGATCTGGAACTAGAAGAGAAGAGCTTTTATTTGAAAAAGATGATCTTTCTAAAATGAATGTTTTACGAAGGATTATAAGCCCCATGGGTACAATGGATGGAATTGAATTTTTAATTTCAAAACTTAAAAACACAAAAAATAATGCTGATTTCTTTGACTCGATGAACAAAACAGCAAACTAATTTATTGAACTGTTTGATTATTAAAACTATTTTCGTATAAATAAAAGCTAATTATACTCTCAAGTGTATTAACTTTTTTTACCAAAGAGATTGTTTCTAAAAGTTTTTGTTTTTCCTCGTTAGTAATCGGAGCAATCATTGCTAGAGTATTTATTTTTTGTGTTTGGTCTAATTTTTCAAACTCTTTCCAATTAAGCAAAAGCCCATTTCTTTTAAAGAACACTTTAGCTTTTTCCATCAAGTTATTAGTATTAACTTCACTACTAACATTATTAATATCTTCGTCAAAATCTTGGTATTCTACTCGGAATTCTCGATACAGCTTCTCGTTTGATAATTCTTTTAAAATTTTAAATCTAGAAATTCCTGTTAAATTTATTAGAACTCTCCCATCTTTGCTTTTCTGATAATCGCTTATTTTTCCTAAACAACCAATATCGTATAATGCGTCACTAGACCTTTTAGACTGTACCATTCCCATTAATTTGTTTTTATTATAAGCATCATTCACTAAATCCAGGTATCTCTTTTCAAAAATATTTAATGGTAAATTTGTTTTAGGAAAATATATTACTCCACTTAAAGGAAAAATCGGAATAATTTCTGGAAACTTTTTCATGAAAAAAGTATACAAAAAAAAACATCATCACGGTAGTGGCATTTTATAATGGTTGACCATTGATAAGAGTGTGTACTATACTTATTTTATTGCGGGCATAGCTCAGTGGTAGAGCGTCTCGTTGCCAACGAGAAGGTCGAGGGTTCGAACCCCTTTGCCCGCTCCATTTTATGGATGATCTATCAAAAAAGAAATGTGTTGCATGTGAAGGAAACATCCCTCCATTTGATACTAGTGAAATACATAAATACCTCAAAAGAGTTGATGGCTGGAACGTAAAAAGTAACGCAAATAAAAATTATTATTTAATAAAGGATTTCAAATTCAAGAATTTCGAAGAGAGTCAAAATTTTATTAATAAAGTGAGTAAGATAGCTGAAGCAGAAAATCATCATCCCGACATTTCATTTGGCTGGGGTTATTGTACAATTAAAATTTTTACCCACGCAATCAAGGGACTAGCCGAGAGTGATTTTATATTGGCTGCAAAGATCGATAAATTATGACTAGTGATTGAAGTGTCTTATTTCAGTAAATAACATTTTTATTTTTGCTTTATTAGCTGCTTTAATAACCTCTTGATCTCTTATTGAGCCGCCAGGTTGAATAATAGTTTTTACACCAGCTTTAATTAAAGTCTTAATTCCATCAACAAATGGAAAAAAGGCATCTGATGCAGCAATAGAATTTTTAATTTTTGAAAATTGAAATTGCTTTGCTTTTTGGACTGCAATTTTACAACTATCTAATCTACTTGGCTGTCCTGCTCCTATACCAATTGTCGAAAAATTATTACATAACACAATTGCATTAGATTTAACATGTTTGCAGATATTGAAAGCAAATTTTACTTCAGCAAGTTCTTTCTTGCTTGGCTTTAACTTTGTTACACATTTCAATCTTTTTTTATCAATAACTATATTATCTTTAGTCTGTAGTAGAAATGAACCTTCGAACGATTTAATTGATGTTAGGTTTTTAAATTTAAAACCTGAAATATCAATAATTCTTAAATTTTTTCTCTTTTTTAAAATTTGCAATGATTCTTTGTCAAAACCCTTCGCAAGTATTACTTCTAGAAAATTTTTATTAATCTCTGTTGCAATTTTTTTATTTATTTTAAAATTACATGCAATTACTCCTCCAAATGCGCTTATAGGATCACAAGAGTATGCGTTATTAAACGAGCTCAAAGGATCTTTATTTTCTGATACGCCGCAAGGATTTGCATGCTTAATTATAACGGTCCCTGATTTATTTTTAAGGGATTTTAAAATATCTAAAGAAGCAAACATATCGTTATAATTGTTATAACTTAATTCTTTTCCATGCAATTGTTTGAAGGCCAGTCGCTTATCATCATAATCGCTGACATAAACTGAACTTTGTTGATGAGGATTTTCACCATATCTTAATTTATGTAACCTTCTGCCAAAGATTGTTTTCCTTTCAGGAAAGTCAATTTTAAGTTCTTTATTAAACCAATTAGCTATCATTGCATCGTAGTAAGCAGTCAACCCAAATGCTTTAGATGACATTAACTCTCGAAATTTCAATGTTGTTTTGCCTTTATTGACATTAAGCTCTTGAATTAAAGAACTGTAATCACGTTTATTAGTAATAATTGTTACATTGTTAAAATTTTTAGCTGCCGCTCTTACCATGGTAGGACCACCTATATCTATATTTTCAATTATATTTTTTGAATTTTTAGAGTTTAGTACAATCTTCTGAAAAGGATAAAAATTAACTATAATAAGATCGATTGCAGGGAAATTTTGTTTAAACATTTCGTGCTTGTGTTTCTTGTTCTGTCTATCGTGAAGAATACCAGCATGTATTTTTGGATGTAAAGTTTTCACTCTTCCATCTAACATTTCTTTAAAACCAGTATATTTAGATAATTCAGTACATTTATAGCCAAGCTGTTTAATGGAACCGTATGTTCCACCAGAACTAATAATTTTGATATTAAATTTTTTTAGAGTTTTAAGTATTAAAGAAAGATTTTCTTTGTCAGAGACAGAAATTAGAGCATTTTTAACTTTTAAATTCATCTTAAATGTTTTTCTTAATCTCCCAAATAAATGATTTATTTTTATTAACTAGATTACCTGAAATTGATATACAAGTGTTATCTAAAAATTTTTTGTCTCCAAAAAATATACTTTTTTCAATCTCAATGATTTCATCTTTAATTGTGAATAAAAGTGATTTATTTTTAGATATCTGAATTAATGCTCCATTTCCCCCCATGGTCTTGATAGCAGTAAGCCTAGGGTTAATATAAAATCTAAAATTATATCTGACAGGATATCCATCTTTTTTTTTAAATATATGGTCAATTCCTTTTAAACAATCCTCCGTTTTATCAATATAGATTTCTCTTTTATGCATACATCCAAATTTTCTTTCATAACCATTGTTAGTTGCTAAACAGCCTACAAGATTATTATCATCTTTAGTTTCTTGATCGTAAAATTTAAAACTATCTTGAATTGAGTTCCCAAAAACTTTATTTATTAATTCATTTTTTTCAAATTTAGTTACTGAAGTGTCATTTAAATTTAGAGTAGATTGACAAGCTGATAATCTGCTTAGCGCTTCTGCTTTTTTGGAAATATTGATCCCAAAACCTGAATTAGTAATAATTTTCATATCATCAAGAAAATATTCAAAAGATAATGGACCAGATTGATAACTTTTTGAGAATTTTTTTGGAGGTGGTTTCTCAATGTCTATAAAGACTAAATGAGATCTATGTTTTATCTTAAACAATCCACCTATAGTTTTACCTGTAATATTTTTTTTTCTTGTATTTCCCAAATATTTTTCAATTTGATTAAGATCTACAATTGTTGAACCATTAAATAATGGCAAATGTCCATCAGGCGTTTTAATAAAATTTAAGCAAAGTATATTATTTTCAACTATATCCTCTAAAAATTCAGGAACATATTTTTGACTACCTTTAATTGCTTCTCTGCATAGTATTAAATATTTTGTTAAGAAAAGTAGGTCATTAGGGTTTCTAGATAGAGGAAAACCATTTTCGTCAAAAAAAATTCTTACTAGTATTTCCAATTCCTTAATACCTAACTTGTAATTATCATGATATTCTTTAAAAACGAGACCTGATAAAATTATCGCTGTCAATATTTCAATTTTTTTAACATGATTTTTTTCAAATTTTATATTCTTTTTTAAATGATTTGTTTGTGAAACGATGGCGGAGAGAAAGTTATTTTTAAAATCAAAAGTGCTATTATTTAAAATAAAATCAATATTTAAAATCCAACTTATTACTCTTGTACTTAAAGTTGATGTTTCCCATATTTTCCTTTTATATTTTGAATTTTTTAACATCCAAATATAAATAATTTTTTTTAATTTTTTATGATCAGTCTTCCTATCTAATAGAGTTAGCCAAAAAAAATTATGCATTTCTTTGGAGTCATCTTTTTCATTTTCTAGCCAAAAAATGTTCGGATCTATTTCACTAATCTTAAAAGATTGTTTTTTATAAGTTGTAATTATTGAAAGCAAAAATGGGTTAGGACTATGATAAACTTGTTGAGGTGTAACTGTTTCTAGAGATTTATTATAGTTTCTAGAGGAAAAATAAATCTTTTTAAAAAGTTTTATTAATGTTATTTGACATGCTATCAAATAGAAATAGACACTTTTCAGCCCGAACATCTATTAATTGTTTCTAAGAATTTCTATATTTTTTTTAAGGTCGCCCTTATTTTCTTTAAAGATTGTAGAACCCGAAACAAGTATATTAGCACCCGCATCTTTAGCTTTTGAGCAATTTTCAAAATTAATTCCACCATCTATTTCAACGTCTACATTTAGGCTTTGTTTATTTATTAAATCTCTAACAGTTTTCGTTTTTTTTAAAACCTCGGGCATAAATTTTTGGCCACCAAACCCTGGTTCAACACTCATAATTAATACTAAATCTATTTCTTTTAAATAATCTTTTATTAAATCTACTTTTGATTTTGGTTTAAGAGAAATTCCTACTTTTTTATTTTGCTCCTTAATGAGTTTTATTGTTTTTGAAACATCAGATGTTGCTTCAGGATGAAATGTTATAATATCGGCACCAGCGCTTGCAAAATCTTTTATAAAATTATCTACTGGTGAAATCATTAAATGAACATCAAATGTTTTCTTTGTTAATGGTCTTAATTTTTTTATAACTTCAGGACCTATAGTTAAGTTTGGAACAAAATGCCCGTCCATAACATCAATATGAATATAATCAGCGCCAGCTTTTTCTAGTGATATTACCTCATTGCCCAGTTTGCTAAAATCAGCTGATAAGATTGATGGAGAAATTTTAACTAATTCACTCATAATTTGTTTATATTTTAAAGTATAACTTTGTCAAAAAAATTAATTAAATAATTGATACAGTTGTCTTGAAAAATCACTCTCAAGTGGAAATGCCAACATTCCCCATACATCATATCCTAAAATATAAGGCATAGCGTAAAATCTAAATAAGTAAAAAAACCAGGCAACATAAAGAGCTATAAATGGTCCAAATAAAAAGCTTGGAGTGATAAACTTAAATAAATTAATAATTGGATTTGTATATTTAACAAAAACTCTCATAAAAAAAAATGTAGAGTCCTCCCTTTGAAAAATATTCATGAATGCTCGACCTATCAAAGTCCACATAATAGTTCCTAGGACGTAATCTAAAACAATTGCCCAAGTAGGT
>MDSV01084627.1_pt1 | contig 16343 bp, 13 predicted proteins | sample 810851 | NCBI WGS metagenome assembly MDSV01 (sample SAMN05326640, study PRJNA326480) | marine metagenome | isolation source: seawater | place: Atlantic Ocean: North East | collected 2012 | reverse complement strand
TTCTGAGTATTTGAGACTGCCATCTTTTTCAGAATCTAACCAATGGTTTTCTTTAAGTGCACCAATGAAACTAGACAGTACATTCTTGTCGTAAAACTCTGGTGAGCTTAGCCCGTAAAGCGCAGACAAGCGCTCTGCAACTTGCTTGCTCTCGCGCTCTAGTGCGCTACGGCTTATTACTTTTTCTTTATCAAGAATAGTCAGTACTACGGCATAACGCTGCAATGTTTCCTGCATACAACGGCTCAACAGCCATGCTGAATGGAATTCTTTACAGTGCGCATCCGGAGGAAGAAGCTCTCCTTCTTTTTGACGTAAAAGTCCATTATCTAACAGAGCCGTGACCAGTGCATCGGTATGGGCAAGGGCTTCATCTTGGGTAAGGTGCAAAAACAGTTCTTTTTGCAATAAAGGGTAAAGCGCTGCAATAAGCTGCAGTATTTCGTTCTTCGTTGCCCCTTTCTTCGCGAAAACAGACGCCATAACCAAGCCTGGAATCGCAAACAAGTGCAAAATATTATTTCGATAATAGGTAAGGTAAACCGCTGACTTAGGCTGAGGACTAATTAGCCTGCCATAATCGTCTTCTTTTATATCAAAGCGACCGAGTTTTAGCGTATCGCGCAGCAATTCTTCCGCCGTCGATTCTGGGATTGTTGCATCTTCACTAAAGGGGACTGCCTTAAACAAATCCATAAAATCGCCGATGGCTTGTTTTAACTCAGACTCGCTCATAGTTTGAGTTTTTGAAGACAACAAACACAGCGAGGTTAGCGCCATGCCGTTTAACGCAGCAGCGCGGTTTATGCGAGTCATAACGTTGTTTGCTAATTCATTAACCGCTGGCGTTAACCACGCAGGCTTTTTCTCAGGTTCCGCATCGCGACAGTCACGCCAGTTTGGCACATGAGTTTCGAGAAACTGGTTGAGCGCGATTGGTTCACCAAAGTTAACATAACCGTGGCCGTAGTTTTTTAGTTTACGAATGGCTGAGAACACCTGAAGATTAGACTCTTTTTTCTTCTTAGAGCCTTTAAGTTCATTGAGGTAACTCTTTACTTCCATTACATTTTCGTAGCCAATGTAAACAGGCACGATGCTGACTGGGCGATTAACTCCTTTAAGCATGGCTTGAATGGTCATGGCTAGCATGCCTGTTTTCGGCGGTATCAAACGACCGGTGCGGCTGCGGCCACCTTCTGGGTAATACTTTACTGAATAACCCTTATTGAACAGTAACTCTAAATATTCTCTAAATACGGCAGTGTATAGCTTGTTACCTGCGAAACTGCGGCGTAGGAAGAACGCTCCGCCACGACGAAACATTTTGCCCACAGGCCAAAAATTGAGATTTATGCCCGCTGCAATATGTGGCGTTACCATACCTTCATGATAAATCACGTAAGTCAGCAACAGGTAATCCATATGGCTACGGTGACAGGGCACGTAAATAATCTCGTGGCCGTTTGCGGCTAGCTCACGAATACGGTCTGCATGACCTACGCTAATACCGTTATATATCTTGTTCCAAATGCGGGTGAGCAGCCTATCACCGAACCTGATCAGTCCCTCACGGTAATCTGCAGCGATTTCCGTGATATAGCCTTGAGCTGTCTCTTTTGCTTTCTCGTGAGACACTTTCTTGCTTCGTGATTCTTCAGCAATGGCTCGACGAACTGCATCAGAGCCCAACACACTATTATTTAGTTCTTGCCGCTCTAACAACGTAGGGCCAGTCATACTTTGGCGTTTACGCTGAAAGTGAGTGCTTGCTACTCGCACTAGTTTGTGAGCAATGCTTTGATCGCTGCCATGTTGGTTAGACATCGCTCGTGCTGACACTGCTTTGGAATAGTTGATGAAGTTATCACGGCCCAAAAATAACACGATGAATAACTTGCGAAGCCAGCTTGGTGCTGCGGCTTCTGTGATCAAGTCACTCAAGCCTGGATTACCACGACCGGGAGCTCTTCCCCACGTTACATATACAGGCACGACCTGCAAATCCAAGTTTTCATGGTCTCTGTGCAAATGAAAAAGGTCAGTAAAAACCTCTTCGATACCCGTATCTTTCGGTGATGAGCGAAAAATGGGTTGGGTTTTTCGCAGAAACAGTGTCGATGAATATTCCCTGCCCGCTAGCGTGAGCGTTTCGGTTGGACTAGGTAAACCTAGCGCTTCGGTCGACATTCTCAATGCGAGCTGGTCTGTCACTGAGTTTGAGGGAAGAAGATAAACAATCGGCTTGCTTTTATCTATTCCAAGTTCGGTCTCAACGTTTACTGGGATACTGTGGGCTTTTACCAGTAACTTAACAGGATAATGAAATACCGACAGGAGGGCTTTTCGCATCCACGACATGAATTGTGTAATCCTATGAAATAAAAACGGGTGAAGTGTAACATAATCGCTTTACGATCTCGCGATATGCCATTTTCATTGCTGTAATGACTAGATCATAGCGCACAAGTTCAAAAACTTGTCCTCCTTTTATTTAGTAAACGTTTTTCACTACTCCGCTTATACTTTTTTACTACCCATAATGCCCCGTATTTTGTTGCTATACCGAGTCACTGTTACTACTTTTTATATAGGTAAAAATTAATGAGCTACACGTAGTGAACGATCAATCTCGTTTAAAAACCATTGACGATTTCATGCTGAACAGTGAATTACCTTTGGACTTAGATGACCTAATGGTGATTCTTGCTGAGGCATATCAAGTTCCGATAGCGCTTATAGGTATTGTAGGTCAATACGAAGAAACGTTTAAAGCCAAATTCGGTACAGATTTAGCTCGTATAAATCGAGAGCATGCTTTTTGCAGCCGCGTGGTAGACGAAAAGAAACAACTTGTCGTGTGCAATGCCAATGAAGATCCCCGTTTTTCAGATAACCCTTTGGTTACTGGCGAACCCAATATTTGTTTTTACGCGGGAACTCCCTTGAAAATAAATAACCAAGTGGTTGGCGCGGTCTGCCTGATTGATAGTAAGCCGCGGGAGATGGACGAGAAGCGTTTGAAGTTATTAGAAAGAGTGGGTGCATTAGTCAGCCAGCACATATCTCTTTCACGAGAACATGAAGTGCTGAAGAGGGAGCATGGCCTAATAGAAAAGTCTCCTATTGTTTTAGCGACATGGCGATACGACACATCATTACGGTTAGTTCATATATCAAATAACAGTGAACGAGTGTTGGGCATTTCAGCCCACGATTTGCTTGAGGGCTTGGTTGAGCTTAGCGATGTTATAACACAGGAAGCGGATAATGCGTTTACCTTTGCTATGCAGGCACACATGGAAGGGGTTGAATCTCATTCATGTCGTTTACAAATCACTACGCCTAGCAGAACTATTTGGGTGAGTATGATCTCGACTGCGAATTTTAGAGAGGATGGTGCGTTATATTCCGTACAGGCATTTCTATTTGATACGAGTGATCAAAAATACGTCGAAGATAAGCTGAATAAGACAAACCAGAGAATGCGTTTATTGTTAGAAGCTTCGGAGTTAGGTACATGGGATTGGAATTTAGCCGCCGACGTTAATCAAGTAAATAAGCGATGGTGCGATATTGTTGGTATTGAATATGAATATTACGATACCAGCGCGCGTTTTTTTCGGCAGCTTATTCACCCTGCTGACTACGTTAATGTAGAAAAAATGCTTCACGATCATTTGAAAGGCAAAACAAGTATTTTCAATACGACGTTTCGTATGAAACATACTAATGAATCGTGGGTTTGGGTGGAAAGCTACGGGAAAACGGTAGAGACTGATGAAAGAGGAAGGCCAGTCCGTATTGCAGGCATTCATCGCGATATTACCGAGAGGATGGAGCGAGAGCTTCACGAGAAGAAAAAGACTCAGCTACTTCAGTTTATCAATAAGACCCGAGCGTCTTACCTACAAAATAATGATTTGACCTTAGCCTGCCAGACAGTACTGCCTGAATTAATTGATATTTCTGACAGTCAATTCGCATTTATAGGTCAAATGAAGGGAGAGGGTGAAACGTCACGGCTTTTCATACATGCCATATCCGAAATAGTGTGGGATAGCAGTAGCTTCACTCAATATAATGAATACAAAAAGCGAAATTTGTATTTTAGTAATTTCAATAATCTTTTCGGAACCACCATTGTGACGGGCGAAGTCACCATTAGCAATGTATCGGGAAGTCACCCTAACTCTAAAGGGGTACCTAAAGGCCATCCGCGAATAAGTCGATTTTTAGGATTGCCGATAAAGATTAAAGACAGAGTGGTGGGGATGATTGGGCTAGCGAACAAGTTTGATGTTTATACCGTCGAAGATGCTGAGTTTTTACAGCCCCTGTTAGACGCCCTTGCAGGGCTTTTCTATGCTGTCGAGCAAGAAGAAGGAAGAGCCATTGCAGAAGAAAAGCTGCGCCGGTTAGCGATGACCGACTCTTTAACAGGGTTGTACAACCGCCGTGCTTTTTTAGATGAATGTGATACGGTGTTACAAAGGCACGGCAGTGGCTGCGTTGCCATCATCGACGTGGATCATTTTAAAAAGGTTAACGACACCTACGGGCACGATGCCGGCGATCAAGCGCTTATCATGATTGCAGGTAAGATTGCTAAACAAAATCAGGCGCCTGGCGTGGTAGCGCGACTTGGTGGGGAGGAGTTTGCGCTCGTCGTTTTTGGTGAAACCAAAGAAGAAATACATGTCCAATTAGAGGCTTTGCGCATCGCTGTTGAGGAAAGCACGCTCACCTACGAATCGGACAAAATAAGCCTAACTATTAGTATAGGGGCTGCATTCATCGAGGACACGTTTGGCGTAGACTTTAGCTCGCTTTTATCTGATGCCGATAAATCACTGTATTTAGCGAAAGAAAAAGGAAGAAACAAGGTGGTTTGGGTGAGTTAAGGGCAAAAGACAAGGCAAGTGCTTGTTATTTGTTTTTAGGTGTATATACTTACAGGAACTGTATGAACAGACAGGTCTTTTATGCGCCCACTCACAGCTCGACAAACTGAAGTTTTAGAACTAATCAAGACAACTATGCAAGAAACGGGTATGCCGCCTACCCGTGCTGAAATTGCTCGTCAACTTGGCTTCCGATCTGCTAATGCAGCCGAAGAACATTTAAAGGCGCTGGCGCGAAAAGGCGTGATAGAAATTCTTCCGGGCACGTCCCGAGGCATCAAGCTAAATATTCCTCTAGAGAGTGAAGCGGCTGAGGAAGAAGGTTTGCCGCTTATAGGGCGCGTTGCCGCTGGTGAGCCTATTCTGGCGCAAGAGCATGTCGAATCGCACTATAAGGTAGACCCCGCGTTGTTCAAGCCTCAGGCTGACTTTTTACTTCGTGTAAACGGCATGAGTATGAAGGACATCGGTATTTTAGACGGAGATTTGCTAGCGGTTCATCGCACGACGGATGTTCACAATGGTCAGGTTGTTGTTGCCCGTGTAGACGAAGATGTTACGGTTAAGCGCTTGGAAAGGCGAGGCCGTGAAGTATTGCTACATGCTGAAAATGAAGAGTTTGCGCCAATTAAAGTTGATCTCGCTAACGAGCCGTTTGCCATTGAAGGTATCGCGGTGGGCGTTATTAGAAACGCAGACTGGATGTAAGGTTTTAGCAACTTTGATTAAAAGCGGCGCATTAGCCGCTTTTTTTATGCCTCTTTATCCCCTCCCCACTCATCGTTTTGGCAACTTAGGGTTTAATGTCTTTGTAAAAGTACTCAGCAGTACTGCCCTATTTTTGATAAGTTTCGACGGTATTGAAATTGCTATTTGTTGCTAAGACAGTCAATTCCGAATTCGAGCGCTGTTTGAAAGTGATATTTACTCGCTAAATACTTTCCTATTTTTTAGCTATTTAGAAGAAAAGTAGCGTCGACCCCGTGTTCAAAATGAGCGTTTAATTTAAACGCCCATCAATTTATGGCGGCATTAACGTTACTCGCCTTATCTCATGCTATGCAATTCTCAAATGATTAAATTTTGACCGTTTCATTAAATTTTTAATAGAAAAGACTAGACGGCGCGACATTATTGAGCAATTCTTATACAGAGATTAACAAAATAATAACAATGACTCTAAATTTGTTTTACAAGTTGAGGTGAAGGGTCAAGCGTTCGCAATTCATTTGGTAGGGTATCGCGCTCAGAGAAGGCGTTTTCAGTCCTACCATTACGGAGGTGCTGAGTGAAACAACAAACGACCATATTGGCAAAGTGGTGTGCAACCATATCAGCTTTGCTTTTCTCTTCATTGCTTTTCGCACAGGAAACGGCAGAAGAAGTTTCTTCATTGAACTTGAGGCGCGGCGCGACCGATATCAGTGGCCAAGTATATGATCTTCACATGCTGATGTTTTTCATTTGCGTCGGCATTGCGGTAGTGGTTTTTGGCGTAATGTTTGTTTCTATGTATTTACATAGAAAATCTCGAGGCGCCAAGCCAGCAAATTTCCATGAAAATGTAAAAGTGGAAATTGCATGGACAGTTATCCCCTTTCTCATACTTATCTTTATGGCGGTTCCCGCAGCGAACACCCTCATTGCCATGGAGGATACCACTGAACCCGATATGACGGTGCTAGTAACGGGTTCGCAGTGGAAATGGCACTACAAGTACATGGATAGCGACGTGGAATTCTATTCACTTCTAGCTACTCAGCGGGAACAAATCGAAAACAAGTTTGCAAAAACAGATAACTATTTGTTGGAAGTCGATCGTCCACTTGTCATTCCTACGGGCAAAAAAGTTCGTTTTCTTATTACTTCTGACGACGTGATTCATTCTTGGTGGGTACCTGACTTCGCCGTGAAGAAAGACGCAAATCCCGGGTTCATCAATGAGTCGTGGGCGAAAGTAAACGAACCGGGAATTTACCGCGGACAGTGCGCAGAACTTTGCGGAAAAGATCACGGTTATATGCCGGTTGTAGTTATCGCCAAAGAGCCTGCTGAGTTTGATAAATGGATGGGTGAACAAGAGGAAAAGGTTCGTCGGGCGAAAGAAGAAGAACAGCGATTACTTTCAATGAACATGTCAATGGATGAGTTGATGAAAGAGGGCGAGCGCGTCTATAACGCGACGTGTGCCGCCTGTCATATGCCTAACGGTGAAGGTTTGCCAGGCGTATTTCCTGCGTTAAAGGGCAGCAAAATGGCCCTTGAAGATCAAAAAGGCCATATTGATATCGTGCTTCACGGTAAATCGGGTACGGCGATGCAGGCATTTAACAAAATGCTTAGCCTAAAAGAAATAGCGGCGGTGGTTACCTATGAACGAAATGCATGGGGAAACAATACCGGAGATATGGTTCAGGCCAAAGATGTCAACGCTGTGGCAAACGGAAACTAGGAGCAGATCATGAGCAAAGCAACTGAAGTTATCTCGCCAGATACCTCTGCGCCCCACGCTGGCCACGGGCATGATGAGCATAACCATGAACACCACGATCACATTCCAAAGGGGATAACTCGCTGGCTGTTTACCACTAATCACAAAGACATTGGCACACTCTACCTATGGTTTGCTTTTATTATGTTTTTAGTGGGTGGAGCGATGGCGATGGTCATTCGAGCCGAACTCTTTCAACCAGGTCTACAGATAGTTGAGCCGAACTTCTTTAATCAAATGACCACGGTACATGGGCTTATCATGGTATTTGGGGCGGTGATGCCCGCCTTTACAGGACTGGCTAACTGGTTAATTCCAATGATGATTGGCGCGCCAGATATGGCACTGCCTCGAATGAACAACTGGAGTTTTTGGATATTACCGGGTGCGTTTTTAATCTTACTTAGCTCGCTATTTATGGAGGGAGGCGGCCCTGCGTTTGGTTGGACTTTTTACGCTCCGCTTTCAACCACTTATAGCGGGGATTCAACGGCGCTTTTCGTGTTCTCTGTTCATATTATGGGTATTTCGTCAATCATGGGGGCGATTAACGTAATCGTTACCATATTTAATATGCGTGCGCCGGGTATGACGTGGATGAAAATGCCCCTGTTCGTGTGGACATGGCTAATAACTGCGTTTTTACTTATAGCGGTTATGCCGGTGCTCGCGGGGGCGGTAACCATGGTATTAACTGATAAGTTCTTTGGCACGAGTTTCTTCGATGCTGCTGGTGGTGGCGACCCTGTTATGTTCCAGCATATATTCTGGTTCTTTGGGCATCCTGAAGTTTATATTATGATTCTGCCAGCGTTTGGCATTATTTCTCAAATAGTCCCTACCTTCTCTAGAAAGCAGCTCTTTGGCTATGCGTCGATGGTTTATGCTACCGCGTCTATAGCTCTACTATCGTTTATTGTATGGGCTCACCATATGTTTACGACAGGGATGCCGGTGTACATGGAAATGTTCTTCATGTTTGCCACCATGCTTATTTCTGTGCCAACAGGTGTGAAAGTATTCAACTGGGTTGCGACAATGTGGCGGGGCTCTCTAAGCTTTGAAATGCCGATGATGTTCGCTATCGCTTTTATTGTGCTTTTCACCATTGGCGGTTTATCAGGGTTAATGCTTGCGATTACGCCCGTTGACTTCCAATACCACGATACGTATTTCGTTGTGGCTCACTTCCACTATGTTTTGGTTACAGGTGCTGTCTTTTCCATTATGGCTGCTGTCTATTATTGGCTGCCTAAATGGACAGGGAAAATGTACGACACCACACTTGCAAAGTGGCATTTCTGGTGCTCGCTCATTTCAGTAAATGTTTTGTTCTTCCCCATGCATTTTGTTGGTTTGGCAGGTATGCCTCGCCGTATTCCAGATTATGCACTGCAATTCGCCGACTTCAATAAATGGATAAGCTTGGGCGGCTTTGCATTTGGCCTTTCTCAACTGATCTTCTTGGCGCTACTTATCAAGGCGTGTAAGAAGCAGGGGGAGGCCGTGTCGTCACAAGTATGGGATGGCGCAGAAGGTCTAGAATGGGAGATTCCATCGCCTGCTCCTTATCACACATTCGAAACACCGCCCGTTGTGAAATAAGCAGGCAGTTGTTGCTATGAATGTGGACAGTGTGGATAACAATCCACACTGTCTAGATGGTGGAGTAGTTAGATTGTTTTTTCACACGTCTAATTACCCTCACCTTTGGATTTAACCGGAGGTAGCGTGATGTCACAACAAAGTGCAAATAACAAAATGGTGATCAAGCTAGTTGCGATTGTCATCGGCATGTTTGGCTTCGGCTTCGCCCTGGTGCCCCTTTACGATGTGTTTTGCGACGTTACAGGGATTAACGGCAAGACAGAGGGAAGCGCAGCGGTTTACCAATCAGTAGAAATTGATGAATCCAGGGAAGTCACGGTCGAGTTTATAACCCGAACCAACTCTGGAATGCCTTGGGAATTTCGTGCTGAAACCAAACGCGTAAAAGTTCATCCTGGCGAACTCAATACTGTCTCTTTCTACGTGAGAAACCCAGCGTCGAGTAATATTGTGGCGCAAGCGATTCCTTCTGTATCTCCTGGTATGGCAGCGCTCTACTTAAACAAAACCGAATGCTTCTGCTTTAACCAGCAGCCTCTGGATGCCGGGAGTGAAGCGTATATGCCCATGCAGTTTTACGTCGACCCTCAGCTACCAGAAGATATTACATTTTTTACATTGCAGTACACACTCTATGACGTCACAGCGCGAGCAAGTGACCTAACGACAACACCGAATCCCTTTATGACTTCAGCACCGTCTGCCGGTGAATAGACGCAAGGGGTAAGGAGAAAAAAATGCAGTCCGAAATTCAGAATAACGACTATCAAAAATATTATGTACCCGCGCAAAGCCCTTGGCCAATTGTAGGAGCTGTTGCGTTATTCCTCATCGCCGTAGGCGCAGGCAACTTTGTGGTTGAAGCAACGAGAGGTGAAGCCGGCTATGGAGGTTATATTCTTTTAGCTGGTATTGCTGTTTTACTCGTGATGTTGATTGGCTGGTTTAAAAATCAAATCGATGAATCGATGGCGGGGCTTTATAGCGATCAGTTGGGCCGTTCCTATCGACAAGGAATGAGCTGGTTTATTTTCTCAGAAGTCATGTTCTTCGCCGCGTTCTTCGGTGCACTTTATTACGCGAGATTCATTGCTGTGCCATGGCTGGGTGGCGCATCAAACAACGCCATGACCAACGAGGTGTTATGGCCGACCTTTGAGGCGATGTGGCCCCTAGTAACTACACCTGGTGGCATTACCACACAAGAGATGAGTGCCGCAGGTCTTCCAACTATAAATACCGTTATTCTGCTTATTTCTTCAATTACGCTGCATTTTGCGCACGTAGGGTTGGAGCAAAATAAGCGTAAGCAATTAACTTTGATGCTTGGCATAACGATTTTACTTGGGTGTGGGTTCTTGTTCCTTCAGGTGGAGGAATATATCCATGCTTATCGCGATTTAGGGTTAACACTTCAGTCAGGCATTTACGGAAACACCTTTTTTATGCTCACTGGGTTTCATGGTATGCACGTCACCTTGGGTACCATCATTCTGATCGTACTATTTTTCAGAGTGTTAAAAGGGCACTTTTCGCCAGACAACCATTTCGCGTTTCAAGCGGGGAGCTGGTACTGGCACTTCGTAGACGTAGTGTGGGTAATGCTCTACATCTTTGTCTACGTGCTATAAAAAAAGCCCCCAGACTCAATAAGGTCTTGGGTTTGGGGTAATCAAGCCTGTACCAATAGCGATAAGGATAAGAATGACAATGATGGCAGAAGTGAGGACACGTCGACCAATGTATTTACTCATGGGGCCTTTTGTCGTGTCATTTTTAATCATAACTCGCATTGCCATGAACAAGTTCACAATCATAAATAGCACTAAAGCAATAAGGACGATTTTTATTAGCATACTGACCTCTGTTTTTATTCTAATGTGCCACGGAGCCAGATAATCATGTTTTCTCGCCCACGCCATTTTATACCCTGGTTACTTACGGGTATTAGTGTGGCAGCTATGTGCGGCTTGGGATACTGGCAACTTGAGCGCATGGTCCAAAAGCAACAACGTTTAGCTAGCATAGCGCAAAAGCAAAGTAATGGAACCTTGAGTTTAGAAGCAGCGCTGACGCATTCAGACCCTCGTGACATTATTGTATCGGTAAAGGGGCAGCTCGATGGTAATCACGTTCTTCTTTTAGATAATCAGATACACAATCAGCGCGTTGGCTTTGATGTTTTGGCACCGGTTTATACAAACGCGGGATGGTTGCTCGTCAACTTCGGCTGGTTACCAGCGCCAGATCTAGTAAGAACCCTACCGAACATAAGTTTATCGAGCGAAACACGGGCGTTCGAAGGCGTTATTAGTGTGCCTGGCGAAAACCCGCTGGTGAGAGAAACGAATATGTCGCTTTCTACCAGCCCAACACTTATTCAACACATAGACTTTTCTGCACTTGGCAGTGCGCTAGAGCGAAAGTTTTTACCGTTTATTCTTCACCTTACAACGCCTGATCCCACCTATGTGCGCGAATACAAAGCCGTTGTAATGTCTCCAGAAAAGCACCTTGGTTACGCCGTTCAATGGTTTGGGTTAGCCATCGCGGCAGCGGCCATCGGCGGCTATGCAATTAGTAAGAAAGGACGAAGTTATGAGTAATACTGCTTCAAAGAAAACCTTAATAATTATGGTGGCAGTGTTTGTTTTGCCGGTGGTATTGGCAAAGCTAGCACTTGAGAATGACTGGTTTACCAAAGGCGCTACCAATAAGGGGCAACTGTTGTCGCCCACTATTGATATGGGGGCTTTACTTGACGACGCAGATCCTAAATGGCGTTTACTCTACGTTATGCCAGACGAGTGTGATGCCGTATGTGAGAATGCACTGTTTAGCATCAATCAAGTGTGGCTGGCACTGGGAAAAGAATCTGACCGCGCTCAAGCACTAGTTGTCACCACATCCTCCAGTGATAAACGTGCAATAGCTGCCCTACGTGAATACCCTTTCGTTGAGACAATGAGGGTTACCACACCCACCTCTCTTGCCTCAAGCAGTGTTTACATTGTAGATACGCAGAATAATGCCATGCTTTTTTACGAGATTAGGGATGATAGAAAAGATGCTGTGATGGAAAGTCGCAATATGCTGGCCGACATGAGAAAGCTCTTGAAATTATCACGCATAGGGTAATCGCTATGAAAAAGTTAACACTATTTAGTATTTTCCTTGCAGCGGTTGTCATAATTTTAGGTGCCTATACACGTTTGACCGATGCGGGCCTTGGTTGTCCCGACTGGCCTGGATGTTACGGCAACCTTACCGTGCCCTTAAGTGAAGAGAAAGTGGCTCAGGCAAACGCAGCCTATCCAGAGCGTCCTGTCGAGGCATTCAAAGCGTGGAATGAGATGATTCATCGTTACTTCGCTGGGACCCTAGGGCTTTGTGTGTTGGCTATTGCTATCATTGCGGTAAGACAGCGTCATAAAGGTACGCCGGTGAAGCTTCCTCTGCTTCTACTTGGATTAATAATTTTTCAAGCTGCCCTTGGCATGTGGACAGTAACGCTCAACTTACTCCCTGTCGTCGTAATGGGGCATCTACTGGGAGGCTTTTCGGTTCTATCCTGTCTTTTTGTGCTTTATTTACGTTTACGCAATCGCACTTACGAAGCATACCATTTGGGTCTAAACGATGTCCCAATCGAAAAGGCAGCCTCAGATACGTCACAGAAAGCTAATTCATTTCAGTCATCCCTTAAACTTGCAGCTTTTATTGGCGCAGGCGTTCTAATAACGCAGATTGCGCTTGGGGGTTGGACCTCTGCTAACTACGCCGCACTTGCGTGCACAGAGATGCCTGTTTGTGAGAGTGGTTGGCAAGACCGTATCGATATCCCCGGAGCCTTTAGCGTTCCTGATGCACAAAACTATGAATTTGGTGCTCATGATTATGGTGAGCGAGTCACCATGCATATTGTTCATAGGTTAGGTGCTCTTATCACCTTTGTGTATTTACTCGCCTTGGGGATTAGCGTTTTAGTAAGCCGCTACGCTACATCAAAACAAAAATATGTAAGTGCATTTATGATACTAGCGCTATTCACACAGGTGGCTTTAGGTATCAGTAATGTAGTCTTCATGTTGCCACTCGCCGTGGCCGTTTTACACAACGCGGTGGCTGCGATACTGCTTCTATCGTTGATAAATCTAATTTTTACGTTAGTGACAAGGACACAGCATACGCGTGCCCTCAACAGTGATAGACAAAATAGTCATGCATTATCAGGTTCACGTCCATTGCATAGTGCTGGCGCATTCAGAACGGACGCATCGACACCAAACGCTGTTGCTGGGTCAACGTCTTCTCATATTCTCCCTAGAGCTCCAGGAGGTTTCTATGGCTAAATCGGTTTCGCTACACGCTCGTTCATCTCGCCAACATCAGGTCGTAACGTGGCGTGATTATTATGAAATGACTAAGCCTAATGTGGTTATGCTGCTCCTATTAACCGCCCTTGTGGGTATGTGCTTAGCCACGCCATACTGGGTCAATGCAAAAATTCTGATAGGTGGTTTGTTAGGCATTGGCATGCTGTCAGCTTCTGCAGCAGTTATTAATCATGTTGTAGATCATAAGATTGATAGTGTTATGGCGCGTACCTTTAACCGACCGGTAGCTAAAGGCAAGGTAAGTATTAACCACGCGCTATGGTTTGCTGGCACCTTGGGAGTATTGGGCTTTGTTGTGCTTGCTCTTTTCGTAAACATGCTAACAGCGTGGTTAACCTTGGCCAGTTTGGTCGGCTATGCGTTCATATACACAATGTACCTAAAGCGCGCTACGCCACAAAACATCGTTATTGGTGGGTTAGCGGGGGCTGCTCCTCCTCTTTTGGGGTGGACCGCGGTAACAGGAGAAGTTCACTCTCACGCATTGCTGCTCGTACTCATCATTTTTACATGGACTCCACCCCATTTCTGGGCGCTGGCCATTCACAGAGAGAAAGACTACGCCAAAGCCAAGGTGCCTATGTTGCCGGTAACCCATGGCGTTGCCTTTACTAAAACTTCTGTTCTGCTGTATACCGTATTGTTAGGGCTCGTTTGTTTACTTCCTTATTTGACAGGAATGAGCGACCTTATTTACTTGATAGGCTCAAGTCTTCTCAATATTGGTTTTTTGTATTATGCGTTAAAACTTAAATTCGATGCACAACCTGAAACTGCAATGAAAACTTTTAGGTTTTCAATTATTCATCTCATGGTATTGTTTGTTGTACTACTCTTAGATCACTATGTACCATTGAGTTTATGAATCAACGAACTATCGTCGGCCTTGTTGCATTTTTAGCATTATGTGCGGGCATCGTCGGGGCGCTTTACATCGCGCCCCCATCTGTTGAAAGCCAACCTGAATACTTTCAAGCCTATCCTGAACCTCGTGAAATCACGCCGTTCGAATTAACATCACATGATGGCGACGTTTTCAATAACGCATCGTTGAAAGGGCAATGGAGTCTTGTGTTTGTGGGCTATACCTTTTGCCCTGATATCTGCCCTACCACCATGGCTGAATTGAATGGTGTATACCCTGAACTAAAAGCCCTAGAGAGTGTCCAACCTATTAGAGTTGTTTTTGTGTCGGTGGATCCAAAACGCGATTCAGTAAAACGACTCGCAGAGTACGTAAACTATTTTAATGAGGAATTTATCGCCATAACCGGTGAGCATAAGGCGCTTTTTCCCTTCGTTCGCAATTTGGGAATGATGTATGCTATCGCAGAAAGCACCGATAACCCCAATTATTTAGTTGATCACAGTGCTTCTGTTGTACTTGTCGACCCTGAAGCTAGGGTGATAGGAAGATTTAAACCAAAAAGAGAGCCAGGGAAGCTATCGGTAAGTGATCCTCAGCAAATATTGGCAGACATGCCAGTAATTATTTCGAAGCAGTAATATGGAAATCAAAATCAGGCAAGGCATAGCATCTGATGCGGCGCAAACTACGCCGCTTATATTAAACGCGGCACAGTCATTGTTAACGTCTATTTTCGGACACAATAAAAATAAAACAGCCGATGGCTATCTTGCTCACGCTTGGGAGTTAGGTGGTGGCCAGTACGGTTTCAAGAACCACTGGGTAGCGAGTAAAGGCAACGAAGTACTGGGTGTTGTCACTTCATGGCATAGTAAGCTAGGAGCTGCGTTCGATAGAGCGACGCTTGATAGTATCACGTCATATTTCACTCTTGACGAAGCCATGGCGGTTCTAATGCGCAATCAAACGGTTGCTGTAAATCTTACTCCTCCCACAACCAGTGAGTTAATGATAGGGCACCTTTCTGTTGCCGAAAGCGCGAAGCGCAGCAAAGTAGGCTCTCGATTAGTCGATACCATGCATAAGAGGGCGGAAAAGCTGAAAAAGCGTAAGCTGGTGCTAGATGTTGAAGTGTCGAACATTCCGGCTATTCGCTTTTACCAGCATCATAACTTCCAAGAAGAGTCGATAAACAAAGGCTTTATACGGTTTGCAAAGCCTGTATAGGTAAACGTTTTCTTATATAAGTGCGGGCTTAATAATACTCGCTCGCACCTAGCCTGAGTCTCGCTAATAATTGCGCCCTAGTCAGGATAATTACCCTTTTCGTCTGCCACAAAAAAAGGTGTTGAGTACCAATAATAGCGCCCTGCTTGTGTTTTTGACGGCGCCGTACAGTTCACCCGTGAACGTCCCACCGGAAGTGTTTCACTCAGATTAAAAGAAAGCACGCTGCCTTCAACGCTTGTCTTTATGGTATCGCCACCAAAAAAACAGTTCACTTGGGCAAGGCGCACGTCGTCACTGTTTATCGTTAAGCTGATAGGTGATGATAGCTTTCGTGTTGTCATGCGAGGGTTTTCATGTGAACTGTGCGTTACCGGCATAGCAAGGCTATTTAACTTAGTTTTTAGTGTCGCTAGATTGGCATATGGGCCTGCCGCCGGAAAACGCGGAAGCGCCTGCATGTTACTCGTTGGGCCTACTGCTCCTGAGTGTTGACCGAACCCAATGTAACCTTCAGTTTTAAGCTTGTTAGCGAGTGCCGTATTGTACTCTCCAAACGGATACGCTAAATATTTAAGGCTAATATCCAATTTGTCTTCTATTTTTTTCTCAGCGCTCTCTACGTTTTGCCATACTTTGTCGAGCCATGTACGCTCGTCCATTGCTTGCTCACCGTTAAGCATATGCAAATGATCTAGGGTGTGATTGGCAAAAACGACACCGTCGTTATGCATAGCAATCACCTGTTCCCATGTTAGTTGCTTTGGACCTACGCCAATTTCATCAGGGTTTATGAAGATGGTATACGGAAAGCCCAAGTCAGCGAGTATGGGATGCGCATTGCTTAA
>MDSV01213246.1_pt1 | contig 16347 bp, 19 predicted proteins | sample 810851 | NCBI WGS metagenome assembly MDSV01 (sample SAMN05326640, study PRJNA326480) | marine metagenome | isolation source: seawater | place: Atlantic Ocean: North East | collected 2012 | reverse complement strand
TTAAATTTATTTGCCCAGTCACGTAGTATCCATGCTGGTATGGCTGACTTTGTTGTTTCATTTTGCCTTATAACAATATTTTTAAGACAATCGTCTTGAGACATTCTTTTTTGATAATAACTTTTTGCAACATCGTGGTCTTGTATCCATCCCTTCACTGGAGCTGTCCAACCTGTTTTATGTTTATTAACAATGTCTTTTGGAAAAATATCTTTATATGCTTTTTTGCTTAATAATTTTGTTTGGTTTTTGTGAATACCAATCTTTTCATGAGAGCCAATACTTAATGCGTATTTCATAAATTTCTTTGTGGCTAACGGAAAACGTCCTTCCATACTAAATGCCATGCCGTAAGTGTCGTTGCGGATAAAAAATTCTTCAGGTACCTGTGTAACACAATCCAATGCCATGTAAGAATTAACAGGATCTTTTGTGTCAAATAATTCCTGTGGAAAAGTTTTCTCAAAATGATTTTGAAGATCTTCCCGAGATATAGGAGTGTTTGTTACTTGTATTGGACGTTTGATTCTATTCATCCACGCTTCTATCAAGCCATTCCATGTGGCAACATTCCTATTTCTAAGTTTCCAATATTTAGGATAACCGCCCAAAACCTCATCTCCCATATCGCCGGCCAAAGTTACTACAATACCATCCTCTGAAAGTATTTTGTTTGTGTAGTAATACATTACCATTGATGGATTATATACAGGTTGTTCCATGTAATAAATGCTTTCGTCCCACATGTCTGTCAATATTTTTGGAGTCATGGTTACAACTTTATGGTTGAAACCAAATTGTTGTGCTAGTTTCAAAGCCTTATTGTGGTCATCGTTGTGATCATCTTCTCTCCATATTATGTTTGGATCCATGTTGTTGGTATATGTGTTTGCAGTTCCGTGGAGTTGTTTGTATTCATATGCAACCATACCACTATCCAAACCGCCACTAAGGAATATCCCAATTTTGCGTCGGCCGATGCTACATAATTTTACGCTTTCTCTGGTTACTGCTCTAAATTCTTCAGCATCAAAATTATGATTATTTTGTGGAATTATAATATTTCTTTTTTTATTTTTTATAATTTTGTTCTTCAAATCATAGATGATCGTCTCTCCAGATAATAATTTTTTAATATTGGAAAAAAAAGTATTGGCAGTGGGGTTCAATCCTACATGCGCCATGCTACTAAATGCCAATGGATCTATAATATTTGAATTATTGACATGTGGCAACAGTCCTTTTATTTCACTTCCGAAAATGAGTCCTTCTTTTATTTCAGAGTAGTACAATGGTTTGATTCCAGCATGATCTCTCGATAGCCATAGTTCGTCTTGTTTTACTTTGTAATAAGCAAATGAGTGCATACTATCTATTTCATCTAAGAAACTTAAACCATATTCATCCAATCCCCATGCAAGTAGTTCTGTATCACAACCTGTGATGCCGCTGAAACCTTTGCCTTTGTATTTCTGTTTTAATTCATAATAATTAAAAATTTCTCCGTTATAGATTAACCAATTGCCTGCAGGAGTTTTCCACGGTTGCACTGATAGTTTTGGGTCACTCATTATGGAAAGTAAGTTGTGTCCCAAGGTAAGTTTGTAAGCTGGATCCCACCAAACTTTGTTACCGTCTGGTCCTCTATGACTACACTTTTTTATGTAATTGTTTATTAAAGTTGGGTTGTGCCCTGTAATACCATATATGCCACACATTATAAACCTAACTTTGTTTTGAAACGTTGGAACACGGTTCCGTCTTTTATTTCTTTTTCACTCCAAAGTTTGTAACCTAAATCGTATACCCATTGTGTCCTATCGGGTTTGTCTGGAGTTTCAATTTTTGTGAGATCTTTATTAGCTACAGGCCAACAAAGTGCAAGATCTGAGGTAACAAAGGTAGGGATTCCACGAATGCAACTGTCGACACTGGCAGTAGAATTGTTAGTAATAACAGCATGAACATTAGTTATTGCTTCTTGGAAGTGGAATCTGTAATGCTTTTTCTCATCTCCATTAAAAAACTTTTGTCCAATATGCACTTCAACGTCAGCAGGAAATTCACCAATGCGTTTTTCTATTGCAACCACATGGTTAGGATGCGGCCTTACTATAAATTTTCTTTTTGTTAATGGTCTAATTTGATTATAAACTTCCTTGAACCAAGCTATTGGATCTAATTCATTCATGCTCCAATTGTCACTCGGTTGTAACACAAACATTATAGGATCTTCTGCTCTAGATGTTCGCCACGGTTCATATCTTACCTTCCACAAAGATCTCATCATTTCCCATCTGTCGGCTGGACTGTTGTCGGATAGGAAGTTGCCATTGTTCATAGGTGAATATAATGATCCCCGCCAATGATGATTGGGGCCATGCACATTGCCAAAACTACTCATTAGGCCACCATCAAATGTAATAATGTAGATACCTTTCTTCTTTGCACGTTCCACGAGATCTCTCCTACGTCCTTTTGTGTGATGCATTTGATTTGTGCCCCCATATCCAAACATACAACCTATAGGAGCAGTGGGCTCCATCTCATCTTTTGTCCACGGACCAGTTTTGTGTTCATTGACAATGATTGGCTCGTCACCACAAGCCTTTATGCCTTCTGCCATGTGTTGAAGTAAGTCCCAACTGGCTCCCCTACGTCTGTCTTTTACTGTCCTTCTAAAAATTTCAACTTTCATCTAATATGCTCCAAGCAAAACCGTTTTGCATTTCTTCTGCTGTAAATTGTCCATAGGCCATTGAATAGTATAAAGGTTCTCTATCAACATACTTAGGAGTTTCTATTTTTGTAAAATCTGTTTCTGAAATCGGCGCACAGGCATTGTGGGCGTCTGTAAAACAAGGAATGCCTTTAGTTGTTGCTTCCAAAGTAATATTAGAATTGTATGTTACAACAGCATAGGCATTTTCCCAATCTATTGGCCCACTCGGCTTTTGATTGTCTTTGCCTGTTACCATGTAGCCACCATTTATATCGTATCCAATTATAGGATTGTAACCTTTGTTTTTAACAAAAATTGGCCGATCGGTATTGGCTTTTAATGTTGCTATTGTCTTATCTAACCAATCGTGTACTTGAAAAAATTCTTTCATTGCATTAGATGGCGGACACACTATTATATTTTTTCCATTTTTTTTCCATGGTTTGATTGGCCATGGAAATGACTTTTCGAATCTATCATATGGTCTTTTTTCGATCCAATTCTTTAAATGATTATTTTTAACAATTTTTACATAATAGGGATGATTTCTAGTCTCTCCCCAGTATGGACGATCAATGTAGTAGAAATCTATTTTATTTTTTTGTGCCCATTTATATACGAGGTGAGTGCCTCGTAAAACTCCGAATATTACAACCTTACTTGCGTCCTTTTTATTGATTATTTCAAGAGGCTGTAATTTGATTGCGTCTGGCAATCCTTGCACTGCGTGATCAACATATTTTTCAGTTAATTTTCTATTGGTCGCACTAACGTATATCATGTGATAGTCTCTTTATATCTTCGGTGACCATCAAGGCAACCATGTCTTTGAAAGATGTTTTAGGTTCCCATCCTAGCGTTTTTTTTGCCTTGGCATACGATCCATGTAATGCGTGAACTTCAGCTGGACGTTTGAAACGTGGATCAGACTCGACATATTTCTCCCAATCGTTGATGCCTGCTGTGTCGAAGGCATGTGTAAGCAATTCTCTTATACTGTGTTGTACCCCTGTACAAATCACATAATCACCAGGATCTTCTTGCTGTACCATTGTGTACATGGCTTCAACAAAGTCACCAGCAAAGCCCCAGTCTCTTTTTGCGTCCAAGTTTCCAAGTGTTAATTTTTTAGCAAGTCCTAATTTAATTTTTGCCACTCCGTCTGTAATTTTACGTGTTACAAATTCTTTGCCTCTGATAGGCGATTCATGATTGAACAATATTCCGTTGGATGCATGTATGCTATAACTTTCTCTAAAGTTAACGGTCATCCAATAGGCATATAATTTTGAAACTCCGTATGGTGATCTAGGATGGAACGGTGTGTTTTCGTCTTGCACACCTTCAACGTTTGCGTTGCCATATAGTTCACTGGTACTGGCTTGGTAAAATTTTGTGGGTGGATTTTGATTTACAATAGCATTAAGAACATTCAACACACCCATTGCATTTACTTCTGTGGTTTGTTTGTTTAGTTCCCAACTAGCACCAACAAAACTTTGTGCCGCTAAATTATAAAATTCATTTGGACGTATAGACCTTACTAGATGATTAATATTTGCATCATCTGTAATGTCACCTGTAATCAGTTCCACTTCATTTTCAATGCCAAGATAATTCAGATTGCTAAGATTTGGATTGCTGTATCTTTTTACCAAACCATAAACTTTGTATTCGTTTTGTAATAGATGCTTGGCTAGATAAGGCCCATCTTGTCCTGTCATGCCTGTAACAAACGCTATTTTTTTCATTTATTGTAATTATGTGTTGTTATACGGATGGAACTTTTTTCCAATATTCAACATCGGTAATGTTAGTTTTTAAATCTTTTTTTGAACTGCTACCTTTAAATTTTCTATCACCCTTCATGTGATCTATGTATTGTCCAAGCACACTATTCACAAATACATGATGTCCTTTAACACCTACCCATTTTCCAATATCATTTACTAGAATTTGTTTTTCTGTTCTAAATTTTTTTGAAAGGTGCCAAAATACATAGCTGTCATGCCATTCTAGTATTTCGAATACGGTGTCATCTGTGTATAACCTTTCCCATTCCGTAATAAAATTTTGGATCTCAGGATGTTTTAAATTATAACCAACAAATCCACACTCAGGATATTTTCCACCATCGTTGAGACTAGGATTTTCCCTGCCGAGATATGTAACCATTGTATCTTGTGGCAATAGTTCCGTCAAAAAATTTAAGGGCATAGGACGGAAAATGTTGGTATCAGCATCCAGCCAAACCACATAATCATAATCAGCTGAATTACGTACTCCATTTATTACACAAAAAACTTTGTTGGCAAACCGCACAGCGTCCCATAAAAAAGACTCTTTATTTTTATCCAAACCTCCAAGTTTTTGTAGTTCCGGAAGCCTTCGTACTCCACCCTCGACATTGCCTAGCTTTCCATTTGCAACTGGATCATTTTTATGTCTCGTCTTGAACTTTACTAGTTCAGGTTCGGCATTGTTGAGATCGATCCATTGTATTCGTTCATAATTGCAATTTGGTTTTGGCTCTTCGGCATACACCACTAAATCAATTTCTTTTGGCAAATGTTCAGCCATTGCCTCAATACCTTTTTTTCCATATTGTTCCCAACAGCCGGGTTTGTATGATGTAATAACTTTTATTTTCATTTTGAATATTTAAGTCATGTCCTTTGACACTATAAATATTGTTCATGAAGAAAAATTTGGTAATCCAATACTACATTGATGTTCAAAAATATTCACAACCTAAGTTTAATAATCTTAAACCTAGTCCGATGGAGACCTATAGTAGGAACAGTTTTATTACGTATTGTGACAAACACAACATTGATTATCTCAGGATTACTGAACCAAAATTAGGATTTAAGCATCCAACATGGGAAAGATTTGATCTGTGGATAGACAGAAGTTGGTGGGACAAGTATGAACAGATAATGTATGTAGATAGCGATGTAATTGCAATGCCTCATGCCCCGAATATTTTTGAGGACTATCCAACCATAGATAACAAATTAAAAACCTGCTATTATCCAAAATTTAGAGATGCTACTCCAGAAGGTGCAAAATTCAACCAAAGGGTCAACCCCATGGCGGAACAATTTACTGGTGAAACAATTTGCAAAAGGTTTGTTCAACCTGGTGTAATGATTTTGAACAAGGTCAACACTGAATTTATGTTGCCTTGGATTAGTAAATATAATGATGTTGAAGATGATAGGATCGACGACGGAATGTTTCTTAACGCATGTATTGTCAAAAGTGATGTGCCATTGCTAGATATGTATAGAATGTATAACTTTAAAAACAACGGCGAGAAGTTTGATTATAATAGAGTGTATTTTTTACATTGTGCCGGTGGAAAAAAACACAAGAAACATGTGAAAATTTGGCCAAAACTAAAAAAAATATTTCCTCAAGTTCAAGTTGATTTGTCGGTGTTGGCAGATTAATCTATAAAAGACATAAAATCTTTGACATTAATTTTAAGATCAACCATGTCTTTCTGTTTTTTATTTCTGGGTTTTTGCCCTGCTATTTTTTGGGTATCGCACAGAATCACATTATGTTTCAATTCCAAGTGATGAGAAAGAGATGGATAGACTATTTTTCCAATAAATGCTTTATGTGTGAGTTCATAAACTTTAGTTTTAGGTCGACACCATAATAAATTTGTTAGTCCTGCGCCGTGCGGACTCACTATGTGCGTTGCCTCTGCGAAGGTTTTTACCTGTTCTTTGATAGATAAATTTTCTAAAGTCACTGTCTCCCAGCCTTTCAGTGCCATTAGTAGTTCGTTTTGGTTTTTTATATTTCTGTTCTTTGCATCTTTCCTTGTTATAAAAATTTTTCTACTAGGCTTGATGTCTTCCCCAACGATTAAATTTGCAAGATGCCTTATCCAAGGAGGCATGTGAGGCGTCAATATGCCGTCTCTATGATTACTTAATGAAGGAACCAGCAGGTGGGCAAATCTCCATGTTTCATCTTTAGGTATCACTTGATACTGTAAATCAGGAAAAAATTCTTTGCACACAGCATCAAAATATTTGCTTGGATTGGCCAATATAAAAATATATTTCTCAAAATTGGTACTCCATCTTTTTTCTATCAATCTAAATTTTGATACGACGTCCATCCATATATGCCATGGATTCTCAGCACTATATTCATCAATCGGCAACCAAACATATTTCCACGGAGTGTTGAATTGTTGTGTGATAGGAGGCATTTCTATGTCTACCTTTTCTCCCCATTCGGCAAATATTTTGTGCACCTTGTGAGGTTTGTTCCTGTACCGTGAGATCAAGGACCATACATGATTGGTAATTAATTTCCTATCTTCAGTCACCAGCAATGGTAGGCTATTCACACTGCAATTATGAAAGTCAGCAACAAAAGTTGGCAAAGTATAAAATGTATTTTTAAAACCATAAGTTGGGTATTGCAAACTATATTCATATGAATTATCAATTATATCCCATTGATTTGTAAAAAATTTTATGTCCTGAATGTTTTGTACCGTTTGCATAAGCTGTATAATTAATGTATAATTATCGTATGACGGTTTCCAAATTATTCATTAATGGTTGTTCTTTTTTAACTTTCAGGCCAAAAGACAATGTGAATACGCATTGTGGATTAGAGTTGGCCAAATTAATGAATTTGGATGTTGCGGTAAATCTTGCAGGTGGTGGAAGAGGTAACAAAAGACTGATGTGGACTACTAGAACATGGTGCGAAAAATTTCCAGAACTGGCAAAGCAATCCTTTTTCTTAATAGGATGTAGTGGAGGCCATAGGTTTGATTACCCTACAGGTGATGGATACAAAGCACATAAATTTCCAACAATGAAAACCACCTGGAAAACTTGGGATCCTAATAGAGATGATGATACAAGAAAGTTTTTCAAATATCTATTTAAAACTGGAGCAGACTTGGACCAGATGACACAGGTTGAATCAATATTGGCCTTGTTAGATCTTCAAGATTATTTCACAAACAAAGGGTATCCTTATCTGTTTTATAACACTTTGTCAGACGCAGAATGTACGAATGAAGATATAAAACTTATGTTTGATAAAATTAATAAACGTAGGTTTTATAAACCAAACACCAGTCACTTAGATTATACTAGAGAAAAATCACAGCAGTGTAAACCCAATGACGAACATCCAAACGAAGAAGGTCATAAAGACTGGGCCAAGCAACTGAAAGAATTCATTGATGCTAACAATTTACGCTCCATTTAATAATCAGCAAAGCAAAGCCTGGGAGGTTTTCAATGGCATAAAGAAAAGTTGGCCAGACTCGCATCAAATTTTGGATAACATAAAAATGACCGAGCCAGTGTCAAATTCAATGTTCTGGGGATTGGTAAACAATAATCTAAAGTTGATTAAAAAACTTGAGTCACGGAAACACGGATTTTGGTTTACAGACACTCCTTATTTTGGAAGATTCGATAACAAAAATTTAAAGCCAGACAATCATTATTGGCGTATATGCAAAAATAAAATCCACGCAACTTTTTTAAAAGATTGTAAGGCAGATAGATTTGAAAAATTTGGAATCAAAATTAAAGCACCAACTCTTAAAGGCTCTCATATTTTAGTATGTCCTAGTTCAACTGGCATACACAACTATCTTGACAGACCCAATTGGACTAATGAAACTATTGATCATTTAAAAAGAGTGACTGATAGACCAATACGACTTCGACACAAGCCTAGGGGCAGGGGAACTTCGGGCCCAAGTGAAGCAACAGTTCCCCTATCCGAGGACCTAAAAGATGCTTGGGCATGTGTGACAAGTTGTAGTATAAGTGCCGTTGAAGCAGTGTGTATGGGAGTGCCTGTATTTTGTGATAAAAAAAGTTTTGCAGAACCTATGGGTAATTTGCATTTAGAAGACATAGAGGATCCATACTATGCCGGACCAGAGCCATGGTTATATAGTTTGGCCTATCAACAATTTACACCAGAAGAAATTGAAAATGGCCATGCTATTGAAATTTTGATAGATAAAGGATTTTTATAATGCCAAAACTCAAACAGTTTAATGAAAAAGAATTTAATATTAATGTAGGAGGAAAAAAAATTATTTTTTCCAATAATCCATCGTCAAAAACTTATATTAAAAATAGGATGGACAGAATGTTAAGCAAAGAGCCTGAAACAATTAACTGGATTAATGGTTTCGACAAAACAACTGTGTTTTTTGATATCGGTGCCAACATCGGTATATATTCGTTGTATAGTGCCATTGTTAAACAAAATTTGGTCTATGCATTTGAGCCACATGCGGCCAGTTACAAGAATTTACTTGAAAGCATCAATTTAAACAAATTGCAAAATTGTAATGCTCACTGTATAGCCATGGGAGATAAACTTGCATTGGGGTCAATTGATGTAAAGAACATGCATGAAGGTGTAGCAAACAATATTGTAGGAAAGAAAGGTGAATTTTATCATGGTTGCACAGAGTTTTCACTTAATTTCCTTGTAAGTAAGAAAATGTTACCACAACCGGATCACATCAAAATTGATGTCGACGGATATGAGGATAAAGTCATTGAAGGTTCGATGGAGGTGTTTAGAAATACTAAAAGTATTTTGCTGGAAATATCAAACAAAAATATAAATTACGTGGACATGATAGAAGCATTAGGTTTTAAGGTTGAATCTAAACACAGACGCAACGAGGAAGAATTTAATTATATTTTTACAAATGCAAATTGAAAAAGTAAACAACTTTTGGGTGCCTAGTAACGATGTCCATTTGGAACAATGGAAGGCAGGTCAGCCATTTACGCAGAACAAATGTCTAGAAAAGTTTATTAAACATTGCGAAAAAAATAAATTAAAATTTAATCATATATTAGACATAGGCGCATGGGTAGGTACATGGAGCATGGCTATGAACAAGTATTGCGGAAGAGTGTTAGCATTCGAGCCAGACGAAACCCATTATGCTTGTTTGGTTAAAAATGTAAGTGAAGACATTGAAACACACCAATTGGCGGTAGGAAAAGAAAACAAAATGATCTCATTATCAAGTGATAATTTTACCCAAGCCAAAAGAGTGGTGGGCGAAGGGCACATACCGATGACCTCTATTGATAGTCTCGGCCTGGACGACATCGATGTTATTAAAATAGATGTAGAAGGATATGAGATGGAAGTCCTTAAAGGAGCCGAACAGGTTCTCAAAACACAATGCAAATATGTTATGATCGAACTTAATAGTAACACTGGAAAATATGGCAGTAGTAATAAAGAGTGTATGAATTTTTTAAAAAGTTTAGGTTATAAATTATTGTTAGAACACTGGCCGGATAAGGTTTTTCATCGTGCAGATTGATACAGAGTCAAAAATTTTGTATGTACATATTCCTAGAACAGGCGGTAGTTGGTTTTCTTACGCTTGGGCAAGTAATAAAAAAATACTAGATGTTAATATCAAAGGCGAATTTTTACATAATAATCTAAATAAAAAAAAAGTAAAGTGTGGACGACATGGGCAACTATCGGGTATACTAGAAAAATTTAAGCAAATTGAATATGACATAAGTGATTTTAAAATTCTTACAACCATAAGGCACCCAATTGATAGGGTGCTTAGTAGTTGGTCCTGGTTTAGTGATGTGAAAGAAACTGCAAAAAAATCTGGGTGGAAAGGAATTCATGACATGCTGGATGAGTTTGAAAGTGGTGTTGTACGAGTGAATTTTCTTCCACAAACTTATTGGTTACTCGAAAAAAACGCAAATTTTGATATCATATATAAATTTGAAGACCTGCTTTTGAATTCACGTCTACCACGAAAACAATTTCCACTTTTCAATAATAGATCACAAAGCAAACTATCAAGGCGAGGTAGAACACGCGGATATCATCGCTATCTTAAACAAGATGAAATTGCGAGAATTAAAACTTTATATAGAGAAGATATAGATTATTTGAAGCAATACTATGAGGATCTTAAATAGGTTAACATGAAAATTTTTATTACAGGTGTTGCAGGATTTTTGGGGTCGCATCTGGCAGATCTCATGATTGCAAACGGTCACGAGGTCGCAGGCAATGACAACATGATTGGAGGCTACACGGATAATGTACCACAGGATGTTGAATTCCACCAGGTAGATTGTTGTGATTTGGAGAACTTAACAAAGGCCATGCAGGGCTGTGATATAGTTTATCACACTGCGGCAACTGCCTACGAAGGACTTTCAGTATTTTCTCCTGTGCTTGTTACAAGAAACATATTTGAAGCATCTGTTACAACCATTACTGCCGCGATCAGGAATAAAGTTAAACGCATTGTGTATTGTTCAAGCATGGCAAGGTACGGACACCATGACGATGTGCCATATAAGGAATCCTATGAATGTCGACCGCAAGATCCTTATGGTATTGCCAAGAAAGCAGGAGAAGATGTCCTAAAAAATTTGTGTGAGACTCATGGTGTGGAATATGTAATTGCAGTTCCTCATAACATTGTTGGACCAAGACAGAAATATGACGATCCTTTTAGGAACGTTATGAGTATCATGTTGAATAGAATGCTACAGGGTAAACAACCTATTATCTACGGAGACGGAGAACAGAAAAGATGTTTCAGCTATATTGACGATTGTTTGTATTGTCTTAATGCACTTGCATTTCAAGACAATGTTGTTGGAGAAGTCATCAACATAGGACCTGACGAAGAACCAGTAACTATCAACGAACTAGCAGAAGCCTGCTCAAACGAAACAGGGGTAAATCTTGATCCCATACACCATAAGGACAGGCCCAAAGAAGTTAAACTAGCAACCTGTTCTTCGGACAAAGCTCGTAAATTATTAGACTACAAAACCTCAACAAACATGCGACAAAGTGTTAAAAAAACTGCTGATTATATAAGACAAAGAGGTACAAAAAAATTCCAATATCACTTACCTTTAGAGATAATCAATGAGCACACACCAGAAACTTGGAAAAATAAATTAATATGATTTCTTTTTGTTGTCCATCTAGAGGCCGGCCAAAACTGGCTAAAAGGTTAATAGAAACTGCATGTGCGAATCAGGATGGCAATACCGAATTCCTTTTTTATCTTAATGACGATGATCCAAAATTAGAAGAATATAAGGATCTTTTGGATGAAAAACATTATACTATAGGCCCTAATCAATCCACTTGCTTTAGTTGGAATATAATGTGTGAAAAAGCACAGCATGACATAGTGATGCTTATGGGAGACGATGTGCAAGTGTTGACCGAACATTGGGACACAATGATAGTGGAGCAAATCAACAAGTACAACGATAAAATTTTAATGGTGGTCCCTTCCGATGGACGAGAAAAAACTGCTGGAAAATTAGGTAACGAAGTAAAACTTTGGCCAGACGAACCTCTGGGTGCCGCACACTTTGCCGTGCATAAAAACTGGACAAATACTTTAGGATATTTGGCACCAATATTTTTTTGGCACTGGCATGTAGACTCTTACACACAAAAAGTTGCACGGAAACTTAATAGGTGTCTGTATTTGCCAACAGTAGAATTTAAGGCAAAAAAGATCCTAAATGACGATGCCGGCAAACAAATACGTAAAAATTTTAACATAAATTTACGAGACAACTATGTTTGGACCAAGGTCCGAGATAGGCATTTATTGAACGATGTCAATGCACTTAAAAAGTTTATAAAGGATAAAAGCACTTCTTAGACCTGTGCTTCATAATGAACAAGTTAAATGTAATCCTGTTTGTGTTTTGATTACTTTCGTATGAGTGCCAAGTGGTATTCTGTTTACCACAAAAAATAAATGTTGAATTAGGCTTCCATTCAGCTTCCTTAACAAAAGTATCTTCGTTTTGTGCAGTATACATTTTTGTGCCAACGTTTTTGTCAGGTGTCACATAAGTGACTGAACTCCATGTCTTTTCTAGGCCTTCTTGATGTATGTAAAATTTGTATGGTAATGGAGGAGTGACACTTATATGTGCATTGATGCCCAGGTTTGGGTATTTCCTATATTCCGGATATATGTCATGTATCTGCTTCATATTGTCCATGAGATTTTTACAAATATCCACAGTCTCATCATAAAAATTTATGTTATAATTTTTGTAATCATTAGGGTGTATTTGTATCAATTCCGTTGTTGGAAAATTTAAATTTTCTATGCATTCTTTTTGGAGTTTGGCAAAAACGTCTTTTGTGAATGTATCATTAATCAATTGATGCGGCCATGGGGCAAGTTCAACTCTTGTTTGTAAACACTTATCGACGAAATTTGCACCTTCACTCATTTTATTTTATTAATCAGATCTTTGTATTGCTCTCTGTTTATGTCTAATTGTATTAACGGTCTTCTTATATATTTCCTCTTTGACTCTTGGATTTGGATATCTTTGTATTCCGTAATCAAAAATTGGTTCGGCATATATCCAATAAGTTTACCTTTCAAGTTAAAAGCAGGTGGATGGTTGTTATCGCTTCTTTCTCTAAAGAACCATAGGGCTATTATTTCTTTATTAAAATTTATATCTGTGATATCTTCTTTGAATTCAAAGCCTGTTCTGTATTGTTTATCGAAGGCTTCCCAAACTGGATGACTTAAATTATTTTGATTTTCATACAATTTATCATATTCTTTTTGATCAAAAATATCGAATGCATGAATATATTCAACAGGTTCTGCAAAATAGTGTTTAGTTTGTAATTTGTTCCAGTTCATTATGAACTAAAAAGGTTTATTAATTCCTTCTTCCATACGTCCCCGTACTCGCAATCTCTGTAACCATCAAACCACGGACCGCCCTCTGTGTAGTGCAAGATTTTAGGTTTGCCATCGTTTGGTTCTTTGTACCAACCCACCAACCAATTGTATTCATGTGGTAAATTTCCTATTTCATTATCTTCAAGCCAACTGAACCTGTGTAAAAATTTTGCTTCTTCTTTGTTTAAAACTTCTGGTGTAAGTATTCTATTTTTTGGATGTTCGCAATTCCATAAAACCATGCTGGACCAATTTTTTCTCGGGTATACAGTCTGTGTTTGCCCGTCCATCTTTGTTGTTTCTTTAGGGGTATAATCATGTTGCACACACATTACCGCCTTAGATGGATCACAATATTTTACTAATTCATGGCTAGGTATCTTCCATAAGAAGTCACAATCACAAAATACGGCCCATCCTTTGAAGTCGTTCATGTATGGTACAAAAAATCTTGTGAAAGTAAATTCGGTTGATGCAAGTTTATCTATCGGTCTGGTGTAAAGTCCCTGCTCACGCATTTGTTTTTGTTTTAAAGGTATAACTTCTGCGGACGGATCTCGTCTTTTAATACTGTGTTCACACACCTGATATGCTATGTCTTCTCTACTGTCGTGGCCTACGTATATTTTCATTTTCTTCCTGATACTAATTTGTGTATTTGTTGCCAATTATTTACTCTGGTAATATCAGGATGTTTGAAATCTCGGTTATATTGATGGTCTATTAATATAGGCTTTAAACCGTATTTGAGCCCGGCTAGTGCGTTTTTTGGCTTATCCTCAACCCAATACAGTCCCGTGTTGTGAAACTCTGCTAAAGCGGAATCTTTGTCTGCTCCGGTGTCCAGGATATGGTAATTTTTGAAAATGTGATCACCAAATAATTCTCCAAGTCTTTTTTTCCTAACTATTTGTGCTGGTATATCTGATGTCTGTGAAGTGATTGGTATGAATGTCCAACCCTCTGCGGCTAATAGTTTTACCCAGGTTTGTGAATCTTCCATTGGACACTGTGTTGCCATCCATGCACTTTTGTTGAACTCTCTTATTTCTTTTCTTATTTGATGTATTTCTAATCCAAACCTTTCTGCCATCTCATAGGTATTTTCTTTGTTCGGTAGCAATTTGTAAGGATATATTCTTTCATTTTTGTCATTGTAATAATTTCGTTGGAGCATCCAGTCTGTGAAATGTTTTTCCCATTCTAGTAAAACTCCGTCTACGTCTGTAAGTATAATTCTATTTAATGTTGGCATCTTCCATTCCTGCAACTCGCAGTTTAACAATATTAGTAATTTGCCATTGTTTTTGATCTAGTCCTTTGGTGATGCCTAACCATTGATTACGTAACAATGCAAACTCATTAATTATCTTGTCCATGTCTACAACATCTTGTTCACCATCAACATATTTTTCAGCATCTCTGCTTGATAAAGCTCTGTTGTAGTTTTCTAAAAATTTTTTGAATGATTTGGAACGCAGTCTTCTTAATTCTATGTTTAAATATTCTAAAATTGCTTCAATCTGTTGTAGTTGACTAAATCTTTCTTCTACAACACCAGGAAGTGCCGCCGATGCTCTTTCAAGATTGCCGTAAAGTTTTACTTCTTTTTTTGCATTTTGGTATTCCGCTTCAAAATGGAGAATACAATCTGGTATCTTATCAAGACTTCTGCTTACTTCGTTGTACCAATTAATGGTCTTCATACCGTTCGATATCGACATTGTTGTCCTCTTCTTCCTGCTCATCGTAAACTGTATTAATCGCTTCTTCGAGTTTTGGATCATATTCGGCAGATGCTTTTATTTCATCTTCTTCTATGCCCATGTCGTCAAGTGTCTTGACGAAGTCGATAGCGGCGTCTAGTTTTGATCTTTCTGGAATATAATGGATCATGGAGTTCCATATACGTTCGATATCTTCGTGTGTCATATCAATCATTTTTTGCCTCAGATTCTTTTGATAATTTATCAAAATCATCCATAAGCATGTCCAATTTGGATCCGATCCAGGCTTTTCTAAAGTCCAAATGTTCTTTTCCTGAAGAATCAACGTATTTCAATCTGTTTCCTTGTTGTGTAAGCACTCCTTTTTTCTCAAATAAATCCACAAGTCCGCTGTATGGGTCCATTCCTGTGTCGTAAGGAATTTTTACTTGCACACTTTCAAATGGTTTAGCGTATCTTGTCTTCATTACTTTACAAGCGGCTCTTATACCTCTGACGTCGGTTATTTTATTTCCCTTTTCGTCCTCTTTTAGTTTTAATTTTTTCATTGCAATCACAATTGAACTTGCATATATGAAGCCTTGTCCACCCGAGATTTTGTCATCTGGGTCAAACATGTCCTGTGATGCATATGTGTGATTTGTAGCTACAAGTCCCACGTTCCAACTGCCAAACATGTTTACACAGTTTCTTACCAATGCTGTTAGTGCCTTTGGCTTTCTACCTAGGTCACCTTTCATCTCGCCTTTTTCAAACTGATCAACATCTGTTGGTGTAAGCAACATGCCTAAGCTGTCAATTACAAACAACACTTTAGGAGCAGACTCCTTGTTGTCGGCATGTTGTTCCTTGTATCCTTTCATGAACTCCGATACTGTTTTTGCCACATCGTCCACCATGGATAAACTTAATTTTAGAAGTTTTTCTTCCGACGTGTCCACATTTAGTGCCTGAAGCCAAGTTTCATCTAGTGCGTTCTCCGAATCAATCAATATTACAAATATACCTTGATCCTGTGCGTTTTTAATAATGTTGCCTGATGCTATGTAACTTTTACCTGCACCAGACTCACCGGCAAGTACTGATACTTTGCCTAGGGGAATACCTTTGTTAAAATCTCC
>MDSV01011559.1_pt1 | contig 16352 bp, 16 predicted proteins | sample 810851 | NCBI WGS metagenome assembly MDSV01 (sample SAMN05326640, study PRJNA326480) | marine metagenome | isolation source: seawater | place: Atlantic Ocean: North East | collected 2012 | reverse complement strand
TTTAGCAAAAAAATTTGACACATTTGGTTTTGATGTTTCAGAAGTTGATGGTCATAATATTTTACAACTTAAAAAAAATTTTTATAAATTTTCTAAATCAAAAAAAAACAAACCATCCATAACCATTTGTAATACTGTAAAGGGCAAAGGATTTAAATTTGCGGAGAATAATCCATTATGGCACCACAGAAATTTTTTTTTGGAAGAGGATATTAAAAAAATTAATGATAGTCTAAAATAAATATTATGAGAAAAACTTGTTTTGAAACGATACATAAAATTGGAAAAAAAGATAAAAAAATAATTTTTATAGGCTCTGATTTGACACCAGGAATAATGGGTGAATTTAAAAAAGACCTTAAAGAGAGATTTATTATGGAAGGCGTATCAGAACAGCATATTATTGGGATGGCTTCTGGCATGGCAAAAGAAGGTTTAAAAGTTTATGTTAATACAATTGCAACTTTTTTAACAAGAAGATGTTTTGAGCAAGTTGTAATTGATATTTGTTTGCATAATTTACCAGTAAGATTAATTGCAAATGGAGGTGGTATGGTTTATGCGCCTCTAGGACCAACCCACCTAGCAGTCGACGATATCTCTATTTTAAGATCTATTCCAAATTTAACAATAGTTAGTCCATGTGATGCAAATGAAATGGAAAATTTGGTTAATAGTACAAAAAACTTTAAATATCCAATGTATGTTAGGCTGGCGAAAGGAGGTGATGAAATTGTTACTAATAAAAAACAATCTTTTATTTTAGGAAAAGCAAAAGTTTTTTTAAATCCTCAGGAAAAAGTTTTTATTTCAACTGGAGCAATGACACAAATTGCTATCAAAGCTTCAAAGGTTCTATCCAAAAAATACAAAATTAAGTGCGGAGTGATACACATGCCCACAATTAAACCATTGGATAAAAAAATATTAATGAAATATGTGCCAAAGGTTAAAAAAATTGTTACAGTTGAAGAAAACTATTTAGCAGGAGGTTTTGGGTCAAGTATTCTTGAATTTGTTTCTGACAACTTTTCTGAGTACACTAATAAAATTAAAAGAGTTGGAATCAAAAACAAATTTATTAAAAATTACAGCGATCAAGAGACATTACTAAATATTTATGGATTAAATGTTAATAATTTAGTTAAAACAATGCTTGATAAATAGATGCAAAGTTCCGTTGCAGCAATAATTTACAATAATAATGAGTATTTATTACAAAAAAGAGATAGAAAAAAATCAATAATATTTCCAAATTTCTTTTCTTTATTTGGTGGAGTAAAAAAAAATAAAGAAACTAGCACTTCTGCTATCAGAAGAGAACTTTTAGAAGAAACAAATATTAAATTTGAAAAATTTGAAAAATTTTTAACTTATGAAATAACTAATAAAAAATTAAAATATAGAAGAAGAAGAATTTATTTTATATGTACTTTGCCAAGAAATTTTAAAAAGAATATCAATATTAAAGAAGGACAATACGGAAAATTTTACAAAATAAATAAGGTAGATATAAATAATATTGTTCCTTGGGACTTGTCTGCTTTAATTTATCATCAGAATATTTTAAAAAATAAATTTATTATTAAATGATACTATTAAATTTAAAAACTAGAATACATAATTTATTTTCAAATAATTTTTTTTTAAGTATTATTTCTAAGTTCAGATTTATATTACCCTCAAATATATTATGTTTTGCTTTTAAACATTCTTTAAAAGTAAATAATTTTAAAATTTCAAGAAAATTACATCCAATTTTGCTAAGTAGAAATAATAACCATTCTATAAGATTAAAAATACTAATTTTAGAATTAGTTGCTTTAGATTTTGAAAAATTATTAAAAATAAATATTTTAAAAAAAAATTCTTTAATAAAAGAAACAAAATTTAAAAAAAAATTGTTATTAGTTAAAAATCTAAATAAAAAATTTTTAGGATTAGAAGCAAATTACATTTTAAATTATATTATAGATACGTTCCATTTTTGTGATTGTAGATCAAATGGATTTTATGAATTTTTAAAATTTAAACACAGAATTCTTAATCAAAGCAACACAAAAAAAAACTATATTCTAGATGGATCTTTTGTAAAAGCTATAGGGCACTATTATTTATTAGATACTTTCATAAAGGGTATAATTTTAAAAGTTATACCAATAAAAAAATTTAATTTTTTACCATATAATAAGGTAGCTAATATTTTCTTATTCAAAAAATATCTTTTGTTTGCAAAAAAAAAAAATCTTTTGTTAAATTATAAAAAAATAAACAAAAATCATTTAATTGATTTCAGATTTTGGCCTGTAAAAAAAGGTTTTGCTGATTCATTTCAATTAGGGGAAAAAATACAAGACCTGTGGATTAAAAAATATGGTGCGAATGAATACTTATTATCAAAAAATGATAAAGTAAATTTTGAAAATTTAAAGAAAAAATTAAAATTTAAAAATAAGACAATTATAACAGTTCATATTAGAGAAAGTGGCTTTAATCCAAATGATAATATAAATAAATTTAGAGACTCTGATGCTAGTTTAATTTATGAAATTTTGAGTAAACAAAATAAAAATTTTCAATTTATTATTTTTGGAGACAAGCATTCATCAAAAGTTAGTCAAAAGTATTATAATGTGTTTGATTATGCTAATTCAGAAATAAAAAATGCAAAAAATGATATTTTATTTACAAATTTCTCTGATGCACATATAGGCACAACCTCCGGTATTACACATCAATATTTGACTTCAAATAAACCCACTTTACTAGTTAATTGGCACCCGTTAACATATAAATTAAAAAATAAATATTCAATAATAGTCCCCAAAATTTTAAAAAAAATTAATGGGAAAATATTTTCTTTTAAAGATCTTCATAAAATTAAACCATCATTTGATTATTCTGGCAAATCTAGGTTAGAAAATTTAAATTTAAAATACGAGGATCTTACTTATGAAGATTTATCAAATTCTATAAATTTATTTCTTAAAAAATTAAAATTAAAAAAGAGGGTTAATTATGGTTATAAATATATGATTAAAAGTGATAATTTTAAATATCATTTTTTAGATAAATGTCCTAAAAGCCATGTAAGTCTTAACAGAATATTATATTTTGATCCAAATTATGTTAAAAAATATAAGAACTTTATTAGGTAGAAAATAAATGAGATCATTAATTACGGGTGGTGCAGGATTTATCGGAAGTCATCTTGCAGAAAAATTAGTCAACTTAGGACATAAAGTTATTATAATCGACAATTTTTTTATTGGAAAAAAAAAAAATTTAAAAAAAATCAAAAAAAATTTAAATGTAATTAATGCCGATATTAAAAATTTTAATAAAATAGAAAAATATTTTAAAAATGTAGACAATGTTTTTCATCTTGCAGCATTAGCAGACATAGTACCAAGTATCGAAAATCCAAAAAAATATTATGATGTAAATGTTTCTGGAACAATGAATGTTCTTGAAGCTTCAAAAAAATATAAAATAAAAAGATTTTTATACTCAGCTTCTTCTTCATGTTACGGCATACCAAATAAATATCCAACTAAGGAAACAAGTGAAATAAAGCCTGAATATCCTTATGCCTTAACTAAATGGTTGGGTGAAGAATTGGTTATGCATTATTCAAATATATATAAGTTGAATGCTACATCACTTAGATTTTTCAATGTTTATGGTCCAAGGGCCAGAACCTCAGGAACTTACGGTGCAGTTTTTGGAGTATTTTTGGCACAAAAAATAGCAAAATTACCTTATACAGTTGTTGGAGATGGCAAACAAACAAGAGATTTTACATTTGTTGATGATGTTATAGAGGCTATATATAAAGTGTCTGTTAATAAAAATCTGAGAGGAAAAGTGTTTAATGTCGGAAGCGGTAAAACTGTGAGTGTAAATAAAATAGTATCATTATTAGAAGGAAAAAAGATTAAAATACCCAAGAGACCTGGTGAGCCAAGTATTACTTATGCAGATATATCAAATATAAAAAAAAAAGTTAAATGGAAACCAAAAATAAGTATAGAAGTAGGAATTAAAAAATTACTAAAACATATAGATGATTTTAAATCAGCACCAATATGGACCCCCAAAAAAATATCTTATGCAACAAAAAGTTGGTTCAAATATTTATCTAAAACCAAATGAGCTCAAATAAAATTTTTTCCATACAGCAAATTAAAAAAAAAATAATAGGAATAAAAAAAGAAAAGAAAAAAGTTGTTTTATGTCATGGAGTATTTGATCTAATACATATTGGTCATGTTAAGTATTTTGAGAGTGCAAAGAAAAATTATGATTATTTAATAGTTTCTGTAACATCTGATGTCTTTGTTAATAAAGGGCCAGGAAGACCTTATTTTAATCAAGATTTAAGAATGCAATTATTATCATCATTAGAAATAGTAAACGCAGTTGTATTAAGTGACTATCCAACCTCAGAAAAAATACTTTCTGCCGTTAGACCTAGTGCCTATATAAAAGGTCCAGATTATTTAAATAATAAAAAAGATAAAACAAAAAATATTTATAAAGAAATTGAAATTGTAAAAAAATATGGAGGTGAAGTAAAATATACAAAAGATAGCGTTTATAGTTCTTCAAACTTATTAAATAAATTTTTCAAGCCTCTTAACGATGAACAGAGAAAATTTATGGATAAAATTTCTAAAAAATACACATTTCAAAAAATTGAGGGATTTTTAGAAACTCTTAAAAAATCCAATCATCTTCTAATTGGTGAAACAATAATCGATCAATACATTTTTTGTGACACATTGGGCAAGTCAGGGAAAGAGCCACATCTAGCAGCAAAAGATTTATATACAGAAACATATCTTGGTGGTTCGGCCGCGATAGCAAATCATCTTGCCGAATTTTGTAAAAATGTAGAATTTATAACTTCAATTGGAAATAAAAAAGATTTTCTTCCATTTATTAAAAAAAAACTAAAAAAAAATGTAAAAACTAATTTTTTTCTTAAAAATGATAGCCCAACAATTCTCAAAAAAAGATTTATAGATGAAATTTCAGGCTCTAAACTGCTAGGTGTTTATTCAATTAATGATAAAATGGTATCAAAACAGATTGAAAAAAGAATTATTTCTAAGCTAAATGAAAAAATAAAAAAAACTGACTGTGTAATAGTATCTGATTATGGACATGGTTTAATTTCAGAAAAAATTGCAAAAATAATTAGTAAAAAGAAAAAATTCTTTTCACTAAATGCCCAAGTAAATGCGGCTAACTTAGGGTTTCACTCTTTAAGTAAATATAGAAATATTGATGCGTTGATTATAAATGAGAGTGAATTAAGACATGAAATGCGAGATAAAAATTCTGATATTGATAAATTGTCGTATCAGTTATTATCAAAATTTAAAATTTTATATTTAATTGTTACCAGAGGCAAAAATGGTGTTAACTTATATGCAAAAAAACTTAACAAAAAAATTCATTCACCAGCTTTTGCGCACAAAGTAGTAGATAAAGTAGGTGCTGGTGATAATATGTTGTCTCTAATTTCTATTTGTTTGCAAAAAAAAATACCTTTAGATTTGACTTTATTTTTAGGTTCTTTGGCAGGAGCGCAGTCAGTTGAAAGTCTTGGTAATAGCGAGTCATTAAATAAAATTAGATTATTGAGAAATTTAGAGTATTTATTGAAATAACTAATGAAAAAAATATTATTAATAGGTGGTGGGGGTTATGTTGGTTCGGCATTGACTCCAAAACTTTTAGAACAGGGTTATGAAGTAACAGTTTATGATTTATTTATATACGGTGAAGATGTTTTAGAAAAAAATAAAAATTTAAAATTAATTAAAGGAGATATAAGAAATATTGATTTATTGTCTAAATCTTTAGTTAATCAGGATTCGATTATTCATCTAGCTTGTATTTCAAATGATCCTAGCTTTGAGTTAAACCCCGAGCTGGGAAAATCTATAAATTTAGATTGTTTTAGACCTTTGGTTGAGGCTGCTAAAAAATTTGAAATTAAAAGATTTATTTATGCATCTTCATCTTCAGTTTATGGAATCAAAAAAGAAAAAAATGTCAATGAAGATTTAAGTTTAGAGCCACTTACAGATTATTCAAAATTTAAAGTTGAATGTGAAAAAATATTATCTGAATATACAAGTGATACTTTTCAAACAGTAATTGTAAGACCAGCAACAGTTTGTGGTTATGCCAAGAGACAAAGATTGGATGTTGTGGTAAATATTCTTACCAATTTAGCATTCAATAAAAGAAAAATAAAGATTTTTGGTGGAGAACAATTGAGACCAAATATTCACATTCAAGATATGGCAAATGTTTATCTAGAAATATTAAAAGCAAAAAAAGACAAAATAAATGGTCAGATATTCAATGCAGGTTATGATAATTTTACAGTAAAAGATATTGCCCTAGCAGTAAAAAGTATTATAGGTCAAGATATTGAAATTGAAACAGTAGAGACAAATGATAATAGATCTTACCACATATCATCGCAGAAAATTAAAGATATTTTAAATTTTAAGCCACAGTTTACAATTAAGGATGCTGTTGATGATTTAAAGACAGCTTTTGAAGAAAAAAAACTACCCAACTCTTTAGAGGATTCAAAGTATTTTAATATAAAAAAAATGCAGGAAATCAATTTAACTTAAAAAACTAAATATTAATCATTTAAAACTGTAAAGATTATAGTTCACTGTAATTTGCCTTTATATCTAACTAAAATAGTAGGGAAATATAGTCCGAATACTGGACAATTTGCCTCTACGAACCTTTGAACATGATAGCTAATAATAAAAGATAATAAGTTAAAAAATAAATTTTTCAGACACACGCAATATATTGAATTCTAAAAAAAAATCACATTTTTTTCTAATACAATATGTAAAAAAATGATTTTATTTTTTTAACATTGTTATAAACAAGTTTAATATATAAAGTTATAAAATTATGAAGGTTAGATACTCTTATTTGAGACAACAGTTTTCCAATGCGCCTGATTTATGGTCTAATTTAAAAAAATTTGTTAAAACAGGAGATTTTACTTTAGGTAAACCTCTACTTGAGTTTGAAAATAAATTTGCAAAACTTATAGGAACAAAGTACGCAGTTGGAGTTAATTCTGGAACAGATGCAATTAAGTTAAGCTTAAAAGTATTAGGAATAAAACCAGGCGATGAAGTGATAACTGCTGCGAATACTTTTGTGGCAACCGTAGGGGCAATTTGTGAATTAGGTGCAATCCCAATTTTTGTAGATTGTGATGATAGTTTTTGTTTGGATATAAGACTTTTAGAAAAAAAGATTACTAAAAAAACTAAAGCAATTGTACCAGTTCATTTTACTGGGTACATGACCAATATGATCAAACTTAATAAAATTTCAAAAAAATATAATATTCCAATTGTGGAGGACGCTTGCCAATCAATATTGGCATCAATTAATAATAAAAATGCAGGAACTTGGAGTGACTTTGGGGCCTTTTCTTTGCATCCTCTAAAAAATATAAATGTCTGGTCAGATGGAGGTGTAATTGTAACAAGTAATAAAAGATATTATGAAAAATTAAAACTTTTAAGAAATCATGGATTAGTTGATAGAGATAATGTAAAAATTTGTGGTTATAATTCCAGACTAGATACTTTACAGGCAGTAGTTGGAAATTGGTTAATACCAAATGCAAAAAAAATTGCCAAAAAGAGAATTAAAAATGCAAATTATTATGATAAAAAATTATCTAAAATTAATGGTATATTTATACCGCCTAGAATAAAAAATTATAAAATAGTTTATCATCTATACATTGTATTTGCTAAAAACCGTAATGATCTTTACAAATATTGTTTGAAAAAAGGAATTGAAGCCAAAATTCACTATCCAATTCCTATGTATAGGCAACCAGCGATGAATTTTTTAAAACATAAAAAAGGTGATTTTCCTGTTTCTGATAGGCATGCAAAATCGATTATTAGTTTTCCATGCGATCAACATTTAAGAAAAAAAGAACAAGATTATGTAATATCTACAGTTAAAAAATTCTATTCTAATAAAAATAAATAAATGCTGATTCCCTACGTAAATATAGACAAGCAATATTTTAAAGAAAAAAAAGAATTAAATAAAATTTTTAATAAAGTTTTAAGCTCAGGAATTTATGTAGGTGGAAAATATATTGAAGAATTTGAAAAAAATATGAGCAAATATTGTAATACAAAATATTGTGTCTCTTTAAACAGCGGAACTGATGCTTTAGTTTTAGCACTTCATATGCTAGGAGTAAGAAGAGGAGACGAGGTAATTACTACGCCTAATTCATTTATTGCATCAACTGCAGTTATTGTTCATTTAGGCGCTATTCCAGTTTTTGTTGATGTGTTAGACGATCAAAATATTAATCCAGATTTAATTGAAGCAAAGATAACAAATAAAACAAAAGTAATTATGCCTGTTCATTTAACAGGAAGAGTTAGCAGAATGAGTAAAATCTTAAAAATTGCAAAAAAATATAATTTAAAAATAATAGAAGATGCAGCGCAGTCCGTCGGCTCAATGTATAAAAATAAAAAATCTGGATCTTTTGGAGATATTGGTTGTTTTTCTGCACATCCACTTAAAAACTTGAATGCTGTAGGAGATGCTGGATATTTAACTACTAATTCTAAAACTATTTATGATAAAATTAAGGATTTAAGAAATCATGGAATGACAAATAGAAATATTGTAAAAAACTTTGGATACGTTTCTAGGATGGATAATCTTCAAGCGGCAATACTTAATCATAGATTAAAAAATTTAAAAAAAATAATTTTAAAAAGAAGACAAAATGCAGAAATTTATAGAAAATTGATTAAAACAAAAGAAGTTATTTTGCCTTTAGAAACAAAAGAAGAATTTAACACTTATCACACATTTGTAATTCAGGTATCAAACAGAAATAAGCTTAAAAAATATTTAAAATCAAATGGTATTGACACTTCAATACATTATCCTATTCCTATTCATTTACAACCAGCTGCAAAAAAATTAGGTTATAAAAAAGGTGACTTTAAAAAAACAGAGTCTCAATCAAATAGAATTCTAACTTTGCCAATAAATCAATTTATAACAAATAAAGAAATTAAATTCATAGCAAAAAAAATTAACCTATTTTACAAATAAAATATGAAAATAGAAAAAAAACTATTTTATGAAATGTATAGGATAAGAAGAATAGAGGAACAAATTGCCTTTAAATACAATGAATGGAAAATGAGATGTCCAGTTCATTTATCAATTGGACAGGAAGCTCCTCCAGTTGGAATTTGTCAAAACCTAAAAAAAAAAGATAAAATTGTTACTGCACATAGATCACATGCTCATTATCTTGCAAAAGGAGGAAATCTGAAAGCTATGATTTCTGAACTTTATGGTAAAAAGTCTGGTTGTGCCGAAGGAAAAGGTGGGTCAATGCATTTAATTGATTTAAAAGCTGGCGTTGAGGCAGCAGTACCTATAGTCGGAAGCACTATTCCTATAGGTGTGGGAATTTCATGGGGTTCAAAGTTAAATAAAAAAAATGAAATTGTTGTGATTTTTTTTGGAGATGGAGCAACTGAAGAAGGCGCATTCCAAGAAAGTTTAGATTTTGCATCTCTTCATAATCTGCCTGTTTTGTTCGTTTGTGAGAATAATGAGTTTTCTGTTTATTCTCATTTAAAAAAAAGACAGGCTGATAAAAGAGATATCTTAAAAATAGCCAAGGCTATTGGAATAGATGGAACAAAGCTTAATGGTAATGATGTTTTAAATGTTTATTTAAAATCAAAAAAAATAATTAAAAATATTAGAAAAAAAATGAAGCCTCACATTATTTTATTAGATACTTTTAGACATTTAGAACACTGTGGTCCTAATAACGATAATCATTTAAGATATAGATCAAAAAAATATATAGATTATTGGATGAAAAGATGCCCAATAAAATCTTCCCAAAAAAAATTAATAAGAAGTGGCATTTTAAAAAAACAACAAATATTAAAAATTGAAAAGGAAATTAACAAAGAAATAAATTTAGCTTTTCAATTTGCTGACAAATCTCCTTATCCAAAAAAAAGTTTTTTAACCAGAGATGTTTATGCAAAATAAAAAAAGAATTTTAACTTATTCCCAAGCTATTAATGAAGCATTGTTCCAAGTTATGTTGAAAGATAAAAGTGTAATTACTATGGGTCTTGGAGTTGATGACCCAGGGGGAGTTTTTGGTACTACAAAAGGATTGATAAATAAATATCCAAATCGAGTATTTGATATGCCAACAGCTGAAAATTCATCAACAGGTTTTGCTATTGGTTTAGCTTTACAAGGAAAAAAACCAGTAATCACTCATCAAAGAGTTGAGTTTGCTTTATTATCTATGGATCAAATAATTAATCAAGCAGCTAAATGGCATTATATGAGTGGTGGAAAAGCCAAAGTTCCAATTGTAATCAGATTAATTATAGGAAAAGGTTGGGGCCAGGGCCCACAACATTCTCAATCATTAGAGGTTTTATTTGCACATATTCCTGGATTGAAAGTGGTTTGTCCTTCGTCTCCTCATGAAGCTAAGGGCTTATTGATAAGCAGCGTGCTTGATAATAACCCAGTTATTTTTTATGAGCATAGATGGCTTCATATGACAAAAGGACATGTTCCAAAAAAATTTTATAAACTTCCATTAGGTAACAGTGAAATTGTACAAAAGGGAAAAGATTTAACTATTATTTCTTTTTCTTACATGCTTGTAGAATGTTTGAAAGTGAATAAAATTTTGAAAGAAAATAATATAAGTGCAGAAATAATAAATATACAGTCACTTAACCCTTTTAAAATTTCAAAGATAATTAATTCAGCAAAAAAAACTAAAAAAATTTTATTTGTAGATAATGGATGGAAAAATTTTGGTATTGGTGCTGAAATTATATCCTCTATTTCAGAAAATATTAAGAGAGTTAAAATTGAATATGAGAGAATTGGTATAGTTCAAACTCCAATACCTAGCACAATAAGCCTTGCAAAATATTCTTACCCAAATACTTCTTCAATTGTGAAAAAAATAGAAAAACTTATAAAAAGAAAAATAAAAATTTTACCCAAATATATTTCGAAAGGATCGCCTGACCAGCCAGATAATAATTTTTTAGGTCCTTTTTAAATAATTTTTGATTATTTATCTAATAATGATATGAATTTAAGCTATGAAATACATAAGTAAAACAAATGCATTATTGTCTTCACCGACCACTTCAGATAAGTGGAAAAAAAAATCAAAAAAAGATAGAATTCAAATAGTAAAAGATCAAATAAGTAAATATAACTTAAATTATATTGAGGTTGTAAATACAGAGGAAGATGGTCAGGTTATATTAAAAATAGAAAAACAAATTTCTGCTGGTGAAAGAGGATTAATTTTATTAGATTTAGAAGAAAAATTAAAAAAAGAATTAGATGAAGGAATTACCGTGTGGCTAGAACCAGTTGGAGACAAAAGTAAACTTAGAAATTTAAGAGGTATTAATATAAAAACACATGAATAAAAATTTATTAGAAAAAAATTCTTTTGATAGAAATGCTGTGGATACTAATGAAGGTAAATTAATTTTAGACTCTCATAAACTTTCCTATCATTACGAAAGAGTTGAACAATGGGAAAATAATCATAGGATAGCCCCGATAAGTGTAGACATGGCTTTGACTAGAGCATGTGGAGCAATGTGCTCTTTTTGTTACGCAATGGTTCAAGAGCCTCAAGAAAGATCAACGATAAAAGTCAAACAAGCTTTAGATTTATTAGATGATTTTGCTGAGGTAGGAGTCAAAGGTGTATCATTAATTTCAGATGGAGAAAGTACTCTTTCAAAAGCTTATGTTCCTTTTATACAGCATGCATCAAATATTGGTATTGATGTAGGTAACGCTACAAATGGTTGGGAATGGGAGCCAGAGAAAATTGATCAAGTTTTGCCACATTTAACCTGGGTCAGATTTACTTGTGCAGCAGGCACACCTGAAGGTTATTCAAAAATTATGTTTAAGGGACCGGAGCATACTGAAGTTTTCGAACGAGCCATGAAAAATATTAGATATGCAGTTAATTTAAAAAAAAAATTAAATCTTAAGGTTACACTTGGAATTCAAATGGTTCTTATGCCTGAGTTTAAAGACGAAATAATACCTTTTGCAAAACTTGCAGTTGACCTAGGTGTAGATTACGGAGTAATAAAACATTGTTCAGATGATGAATTAGGAACTCTAGGTGTTGACTATTCTAAATATGAAGAAATGTATGAATTATTGAGTGAAGCTGAAAGTTTAAGTAACGAAAGTACTAAAGTAATAGTTAAATGGGATAAGATCAAAAATAAAGGCAAACCCAGCTATAAAAGATTTTATGGCCCACAATTTTTACTTCAAATAAGTGGAAGTGGATTGGTGGCCCCTTCCGGAATGTTTTTCAATGCAAGATACTCAAAATTGCATATAGGAAATTATGTTGATGAAAGTTTTAAAGATATTTTTAAGTCTGAGAGATATTGGAAAATAATGAATTATCTATCTTCCCCGATGTTTGATGCACAAACAATGATGGGTACTCTACCTATTCAACATTATGTTAGTGAAGCACTAGACAATCATATAAAAGGAGAGTCTAAAATATCGCCTAACAATGGACAAAAACCTTTACATGTAAATTTCTTATAAGTAATGATTTCATTTGTAGTTCCTGCCTATAATGAGGAAAATAGAATTGAACAAACAATAAATGAAATTATTAATTCTTGCAAAGATGAAGGTATAAAAAATATAGAAATAATCGTTATAAATGATTGTAGTACCGATAAAACAATAGAAGTGTTACAAAAATTAAATCAAAATAATCTAGAGTATGAATTAAGGTTTTATACAAACCCAAAGAATTTAGGTTTTGGAGGTTCAATTAATCAAGGTTTCAGCAAATCAAATAAAGAATATATTATGTGGATACCAGGTGACAATGCACATCCAGCTTCAGAAATTAAAAAAATGCTAAAATATTTTAAGTCAAATAACTTCTCAGCTATAAGTACATATTATACGAACAAAGAAAAAAGAAATTTTTTCAGACAACTTTTTACTGATATATATACGCCTTTCCTCAACTTAGTTTTTGGATTAAAACTAAAATACTATAATGGATTAACAATAATTAAGAGGAGTTATTTGAATAAAATTAAAATACAAACAGATGCACATTGTTGGCAAGTAGAAATGTGGGTTAGATTAAAAAAAATAAATAATTTCACCTACGATTTTGTGCCAACTCTTTTGTTTGAAGATGATAAATCTACTGTGGTTTTTAAGTTAAGAAATTCAATAAAAGTATTATTTGTGATTTTTAAATTGATTATATTTAATCTAACTAAGTAGATTATATTTTTTTTATTAAGTATAAAAAAAAAGTTATAACAGTCAGAAAATTAAAGCTTTTCTTTAGTTTTACTTTGTTTTCACTAATCAAAATTTGATCTGTAGTCATCAATCTTTCTAATCTATTTTTTACAATTTCTTTGTCATTATAAATGAGTTTATATTTTTCTATAACAATATAATTTTCTTTATATGCATCTAAAAGAATTTTTGTTCTAGGTGAAGTGTTAATCATATTAAGTATATGAAAAAATATATAAAAAAGATTTAAATTAATAATTATTGTAATTAAAAAAAACTTCAGATTGTATCCGTAAAAAAAATAATTAACAAAAAGGAATAAAAACGAAGTTGTAATAAAATTTACCAGATCAGATTTTCTAAAGGGAAATATATATTTGTTTTTAAAAATTGAAGAAATAATCTTTAGTAATAAAATAAAAAAAATAATATTAAAAATTTGAATTATAAAAAACATTTTATCCTTCTACTTTAAGATTAAATAAAGTTTTTATTTTCCAAAATAACTTTGAAAATTTTTTACCAGATTTTGTTAACTCTATTGTTTCATTATTATTAGATATAAGTTTTTGTTTTGTAAGATCTTTTATTCTTTCAGAAATTATGTTTTTTTTTTGAATGTTGGTTATCAGTGTTTCTACTGAAATAAAATTTTCACTTTTTTTTAATTCATAATTAATCAGGTCTGTTGGACTTTCAAAGTATCTTAAACCTATAGTTAAAAAAGAAGAGAGAAATGTTAAAAAATATATAGTTATATTTTCCAGTGAAAAAATGTTAAGTTTATATTTTTGATCTAAAAAAAATAATAAGATTGTGAAATAAATAAAATAAATAAAATATTTATAAAAAATTATTTGTTTTTTACTTATAATACGAGCATAAAATAAGTTAAAAAGTAATATGGATACAAAAATAAGTATAATTGACATTATTTTAGTTTATGAATTTTTAGTAACCATTATCAATAAAAATATAAAATATAAATAAAATTAGATGAAATTATTAGTTAATTTAAGTAAATTTAAATTACTGTTAAATAGAAAAGACAGAAATCATTTTAACATTATTCTTATTTATCAATTCCTTGGGTCTGTATTAGAAGCTTTCGGTATTGCTTTAATTTTACCCTTGCTTTCAATTTTCTTAAATCAGACAAATCAATTTACAGATTTTTATTCAAATTTATTTGGATTAGATAATAATAAATTACTAATCTCTGGTCTACTTATAATTATAATATTTTATTTTTTAAAAAACTTTCTTTTAGGCATAATATATAAAAAAATTTTTAATTTTGCCTTTAGGCTACAATATTTTATAAAATCTGAAGTTTATTCAAACTTTATAAATCAAAATTTTAAAAAATTTATTTCCAAGGGATCGTCAAATTTTATGTCAGTACTTTCTGTAGATTTAAATATATTTACACAAAACTTTATAATTTCATTATTAGTTTTTTTAACAGAATTTTTTGTAATACTTAGTATATCATTTTTTTTGATTATGTATGAACCTTTTGGATTTTTAGTTTTAGGATTAATTTCATCTATATTTATTTTTTTATTTATAAAAACTTTTAGAAAAAGAATAAATAAACTTGGTGATGATAAGCAAATTGCTGAAGAAAAGTTACAAAAAATATTGAATAATACAATTAATTCTTTTCAAGCAGTTAAAATTTTTGGAAAAGAGGATTTTTTTGAAAAAAAATTTAATTTTTTTAATTATGATTCTTCAAATCTATATGGAAAATTTAATTTTTTACAACATTTGCCAAGGTTAATTTTTGAAGTGTTTGTAGTTTTTTTGATGGTAAGTTTAGTTTCGGTACTTTATTTAAATGGATACGCATTTGATCAGATGTTTATAAAGATCGCAATATTTGCTGCAGCAGCTTTTAGATTAATGCCTTCAATCAATAGGATTGTTTATTGTTATCAAGGTATAGTTTTCTCAGAATCAACACTCAATAAAATAATTGATTTTAATGAGTCAAATAAAGATTTAAAAAAAAATAGAAAAGTTTTTAGTCATACGTTTGAGGATCTAGAGTTAAAAAAAATAAATTTTAAATATAAAGATAAAGAGATATTTAATGATTTAAATATTAAAATAAAGAAAGGTGAATTTATCGGAGTTTATGGAGAAAGTGGATCAGGAAAAACTACTTTTGTAAATATAGTTTCAGGGTTGTTGGAGTCTGCTAACGGAGAATATTTTTTAAATTCTAAAAATATAAAATCTATTAATGAGAATTGGAAAAATATATTTGGTTATGTTCCTCAATTTGTAAATTTGATTGATGATACCTTGATTCAAAATATTACAATGTGTGATCCTAAAGACATAGATCATAAGTTATTTAGTGATATTTGTGAAAAAATGAAAATAAAGGAATTAATTGATAAATATGGCAATGAAAATATAGGAGAAAGAGGCATAAAAATATCTGGTGGTCAGTTTCAAAGAATTAACTTGGCTAGAGCTTTATATCACAAACCTTCAATTTTAATTATGGATGAAGCAACTAGTGCTCTTGATAATGAAACTGAGAGAAAAATTTTAGATACAGTTTTAGAATTTAACTCTAAAGAAAATCTTACAGTAATTTTAATATCACATAAACTTGAGAATTTAAAAAGTTGCAATAGAAAGTTTTCATTAGATAATAAGAATTTGATAGAACAGTAAATAATATTATGGAAATTATTTTTAATATTTTTTTTTTAATATTTATTATATTCTTTTTTTATTTAAATGGAGTTTTGTTTCAAGAATGTTTTCTGCAAAAAGAAGATGCAATTAAAAATAATTATTTTTACTTACTCCCAATTTTTGGACTTAGTTTTTTTTGTATAGTTATTACTTTTTTATATAATTTTATTAATTTAACA
>MDSV01058908.1_pt1 | contig 16353 bp, 8 predicted proteins | sample 810851 | NCBI WGS metagenome assembly MDSV01 (sample SAMN05326640, study PRJNA326480) | marine metagenome | isolation source: seawater | place: Atlantic Ocean: North East | collected 2012 | reverse complement strand
GCGGCGCCCGAGCCCGCCCCCGCCGCGCCCGCGCCTAAGAAGCACCTCCCCGCGAAGGGATGGGGCGCGAAGCCCGCGCTCCCGCACAACGCGAAGCGGCAGAAGCGGGACGCGCCCTCGACCGAGCCGTGGACGGCGGTGCTTCAAACGCCGAACGCCCGCGTCGACACGCCCTTCGTCTCCGAGCGCGACGGCGTCGTCGGCGGCGTCGGCGGCGACGGCGGCGGCGGCGGCGCGACGTGGTCGTACCCGCGCCTGGATTCCGAACGCCGGCGGTGCGCGGTTTTCGCGCACATGCACGCGCGCGGCGTGACACTGACGTCGGGCGCAAAGTTCGGGGCGGAGTACCTGGCGTACCCGGGGGACCCGGCGGCGTACCACGCGTCGTTCACCGTGCGCGTGATGGACGGCGACGGCGACGCAGAGACGAGAGAGACGAAAGCGACGGACGACGAAGGCGACGACGACGACGACGCGCGCGCCATCTCGCTCTTGTCTCTCGTCGCGGCGACGCGCATGTCCAACGGCGCGCGGAAGCACTGCGTGCTGGCGGGCGCGCGCCGCGTCGCGGACCCGTCGAAACTGGAGGAAGCCGAGGGGGACGGCGTCCTCCTCGGCGAGGCGCGCCGACGCGCGTTGCGAGCGCTCCGCGAGTGGGAGGTGTCGTGCGTCACCGTCACCCCGGACGTCGAGCAGAGCAGCCAACGCCGCGGCCGCGTCGCCGCCTGAGAAGCATTTCTGAAGGAGGTGTTCATGTCGTACCGTACGCTACTCGCTCGCGGCGTTCTCGCTCGCTTCTTCGCCCGGGTAGCCATGGAAGTCCCGCGTGCCTCCCTTGGAGTCCACCGCGCGCTGCTCCACATCCCGAGCTCCGGCGTCAAATCCGTCTCATCAGAGCACGCGAGCGCCTTTTTCTTCGTCGCTCTTTTCCACGCGCGCGCGTCGCCGTCTCGCCTTGGCGGTTTCTTCTCGTCACTCCTTCGCCTCAAGGCTCTCCGTCACGGGACCCGCGTCCGCAGAACGCGCCTGCAGGTCGTCCCGCAGCTTGTACTCCTCGAGAGCCTCGAGCTTCTCGGCGGCGTCGTCTCTCCGTACCGGATCGTCCCCGGCGGCGGCGGCGAGCGCGTCGAGGCTCTCGAGGATTTCGTCCACGCGCTTTACCGAGAGCACCATCTCCTCGTGACGCAGCTTCGCCACCGCCTCCATCTCTTGCCGCGCGAGAATCTCAGCCTTCGCCGCGGCGATGCGCGCGTCAAGGTCGCTCAGGCCTCTGCTGGCGTCCGCGGACACGGACGGGATCGCCTCGACGCGTTTGACGTGGGTCGTGACGCTCGCGCGCACCGAGTTGAGATACTCCTCATGCACCTTCCTTCTGTCAACGCCCAGGCGCGCGTCGAGGTCGTCGAGGCGGTCCAGGCACTCCTGCGTGTCCAGCTGCAACGCGGCGACCATGGACTTGGCGCGCTTACCGTCCGGCGAAGGCTCGTACGCGGTGGCGGTCTCGTCATCCGGCGCCTCCTTCGCCTCCATACCGGCGCGTGGGAAGGAATGGGCGTAGGAACGGGTCTTCTCGGCGCGGAAAAAAAACGCGAAAATGGTCAGATGGTCTCGGGTGCACTTTTTTTACGAACGACGCCACCGCGCGGGGGTCTACTTGGCGTCGATCCACATACCGTTGGCCCACCAGCGCTTGGGCTCCTCCCACTGCGTGGTCCCCGTGACCCGGTTCACGTAGTACGGCGTCCTGTTCTCATCCTCCGTGTAGTACGTGTCCCAATCGCTCCCCCACGCTCCGCCCTCGCCGCCGGAGATCGTGCTCTTGTACGCCGCCGTCAGGCCCTTCTCCTCCGCCTCGCGGCGCTTGGCGGCAATCTCGGCATCCATCGCGAGAGGCTGCAGCACCACGTCCGGCCTCTCCGCGTTCGTGAACCCGTCGGGGCGCTTGCCCGCGGGCGCCGCGGGCTTCTCGCCAGCTTGAATCGACTCCACCGCCTGCTTCGCCAGGCTTTCGCCGGTCTCGCCGTGCTTGGGCGGCGCCTTGCCCCAGTTTTCCTCGTACGCCGCGGCGACGTTGGGATCCAAAGTCAAGCCCGACTTGAGAGACTCGCCGCCCTTGCCGGAGCTCACCCACTTGCCCTGCGGGGGGCGGCGGCGGCCGCAAGTGGTGAACGTTTTGCGCCAGCCGTTGTATCCGCCCTCGACGGCGACCACCTCGGTGTACCCAGCTTCGAGCAGCGCATCCGCCGCCGCGCGCACGGTGTCGCCGTCGAAATCCGCCACCAGAAGCCGGCCGGAGTACGGGCGGAACCCCTGGTTCTCGACGCGCTCGACGAGCTTTTCCGCGCCGTCGTCCGGGATCCAGGGCGTGCTCACCGTGCACTGCGGAGGCTTCGTGAGGTGTTCGCGGTCGTACGCCTTGAACGGGCGGATGTCCAGCATCTTGTACCCCTCACGGTCCAGCATCTCCTTGGCCTCTTCCACCGTCTTCACGGGTGCGCCGGCGCGGACGACGAACCGGGCGCGTCGGCGGCTGGACGCGATCCGGGAGGACTCGCGGAGCGCGCGGGGCGCGGACCGGCGCGGGGCGAGCGCCGCGGAGGACGCGACACACGACGCGAGAGACATCGTCGCGAAAGGCGTGCGGGCGACGAGGAGAAGTTGCGGGTGGGAGGCGCGGGCTGTGTGCGCGTGCTTGTGCGCGCGATGTGTCCCGCGGATGCGGGGATAACGAAAGCGTCCAAGTCAGCGAGAGGATGTCTGCCAGTTTGGCTTGTCGCGCCTGGACCGGCACTTCTCGCGTTCTTCTTGCGCGCACTTTCTGCTGTGCCAAACACAACGAGGGTCCTGCCATGGGTCGGCCCTCCCACCCTCCGCGGATCCCCGGACCCGCGGGTGCCCTCCAGGAGGCGCTTCGCCGCGGCGCTCCCGCAGCGCGCCTCGAGGACGGCGCGGGTCACGGCCCCGAGGGCGAGCGGCCCGCGGACGCGACGCGCGACGTAGGCACACCTCCCGTCGCGGAATCGCCGTGGTTCAAACTCGGGGCGTGGCGCCGCCTGCTGGACGCGCTGGACCTCGAGCGGTTCGACGCGGCGTCCCCTCTGCTGCGCACGAACGTTGGTTGGATCCTGAACGGGGGCTGGCGCGGACAGCGCGTCCACCGGCTGGCGGCGGTCATCGTCGACGCGTTCCGGACGCCCTTCGGGGATCTCAAGGCGGTGCTCGCGGACCCCACGGGTGCCATCCGGTGCACCGTCTCGCGCGACGTCGTCGAGCTCGACCCTGGCGCGTTCAGGAAGGGCGCCGCGCTGCTCCTCAAGGACGTTCCCGTGCTGACTGTCGCGGAGTACACCGAGCACTACCTGTGCGTGACCCCGAACGAACTCATCCAGGCGTTCGAGCCGGACGAGGCGGACGCGGCGGCGAAAGAGGAGGACGAGCGAGCGGGCAAGCCGCGGGCGGATCTCCAGCTTCCCGGCATCGAGCCCCGGGGTGAGGGGCGGCCCGCGGAGGAGCTCGCGCGGGAGATGCACGACGCCGTCACGGCGGTGGAGCGCGCGCAAGCCGAGCTGGACCGCGAGCGCGAGGCGGAGATGGCGGCGAAGGAAAAGCGCGAGCCGGAGCCGGCGCCGCCGCCGGGTCCCGCGGACGCGCTGGACCCAGCGCCACCCGCGGAGGACGCGGCGTCCGGTGAGGTGAGCGCGTTCGCGCTCGCGGCCGCAAACTTACTCAGGCGGAAATAGCGGCGCGGCGGGAGGGGAGCGGTGGTACGTAGTCTAGAAACGAGCTCACGCGTCGGACGCGGGAATCGATCGGCGCGGAAAAACACGACGCGACGCGCGGCGCCCGGGTGACGCCGCGTAACCGCCCGTTCGCCTCAGAAGCCCTCGCCGCCCGGTCGCGGCGGCGGCGCGAACCGCGCGCCCCATAACCTTCTCTGTAGCCGGAACCAGGCGCCCAGCAGAAAGAAGAACCGCCGGAAGATATCGCCCAGCTCCTGCTCCACCATGACGATCCACTCGCCCAGTTTCTCCGTCGACGCGCCTTTGGGGATGGCGGTCTCGTCCCGGCGCCGCGCGCGCAGGTCGGACCGCTCCATGGTCCGCCGGCGCTCGCTCTCCAGCGCCGCGCGCTCCGCCTCGCGCGCCGACTGCGATCGCGCCGCCGCCGCGGGCGCGATGGGCGCGCCCGACGCGCGGGGACTCGCGTCCGCCGCCTCTGCGTACCCGAGGCCGGCGGCGTCCAGGCGTGCCGCCGCCGCCTGCGCCGAGCCCCCCGGCCCGCCGTCGCCGCTCTCGTAGTACGCGGACGCGGCGTTCGCGGGGGCGCGCGCGCCCGCGCCGCCTCTCGGGGCGGGGAGCCCGAACGCGCCGGCGAGCGCGCGCCTGAACGCGGACAGGAACAGCGCGACGCCGAACCCGAAGAGCGCGAACGGCGTCGCCGTCGCGACGGCGTCCGCCGCGATCGAGGCTGTTTTCGCGCCGACGACGCCGACGAGCGCGCGCTCGACGGTGTCCGCCACCTGGATGTTGGGCGCGAGCGCGTTGAGCGCGGAGCTCGCCAGGTGCTCCGCGGAGGGCCTCGCGACGGCGCGCGAAGGCGCGCCCGAGCGGAAGGCGGCGTCGGCGAACGCGCGCAGCTTGGGCAGGTCGCGGTCGGCGCCAGCGTACTTGTAGACGCCGCCGCGCTTGGGCATGGCGATGACCGTGGGGAAGGCGTGCGCGGCGAGGTGCGTGTCCGCCCACGCGCGGTCCTCGGGCGAGGACGCCAGGAACGCGCACACGCGCACGTCCCGCGCGGCGGCGGAGGCGGCGGCCGGCGCGCGGCCGGCGGCGGCATCGCCGAAGGTCTCGGCGAGCCGGCGCCAGGTTGGGCGCACGCGCGCGCACCACTCGCACTCGGGCATCTCCACGAGGAGGACGACGTCCGCGTCGCGCAGGCCGCGCGCGTGTTCGAGTCCGGGAGGGGAAGGTCCCGGTTTGGGCATCATGGCCTCCACCTCCGCGCGCGTCACGGCGGTGACCTCTCCGCGCCGCATCGAACGATACGGCGCGCCCCACGCCTCGGACCCGTCGAGCGCTTTGTCCGCCTGTTTCCTGGCGCCCTGCTTGTTCCCAGCTTTCCTGGCGCGTTCGGCGGCGGCGCGCGCGATCGCCTGCTCCTTGGCGACGATGGCTTTCGCGCGGATGAGCTCGATCTTCTCGCGGTTGCCGTCCGTCACCGGGACGCGGATCTCCTGTCCCTCGTAGATGACATCGCCGGTGGCGTGCCTCAGCCCGTTGGCCAAACGGAGTGCCTCGACGGTCACGCCGTAGTCCACCCCGATGAAGTGCAGGTTCTCCCCGGGCTTCGTGATGTGGGTCCAGTAGTCCGCGGTGGGCGCGTACGCGCGCGCGGCGGCGACGCGCGTGGGCGCGTCGCGGCCGCCGAGCCTGAGCGGCCGACGGTTTCGCATTCGGGCACCCGAGGAACCGACGCGTGCCACGGATCGGCGAACCGGAGCAGACGCGACCGCGGGGAAGGCACCGGCGCGGGCGCCGCGCGGAGAGGCGACGCGAGACGCGATCCCAAGCGAGACGGCGCCCGCGACGAGAGCGGACATGTCGATCGGCGTGGTGCGAGACGCGCGTGGGTGACACTGTCGAGAGCGCCTTCGCGCGCGAAAAACTGGCTTTTGAAAGGTGCCGCTTATTTTCGGCGATTTTTCGAGTTGTCAAGCGCTGGTTGGTCGGTCTGGAGTGCTGCCCACATTCGAGCGCGCGAGCGGGTCGTGTCGGTGTCCACCACTCGTCCCGTCTAACGCGCGACGCCGGCTTGATTCCCCCCGGACGGAACCGCGCGGGAACCTGAGATGAGAGGCGCGGGCGAGCGTCCCGGACTGGCGCTCTTCTTCTCACTCGTACTAAATGTAGGCACACTTCAGGCTGGGGAGTGTGCCTCCGCGGGGAAACTCGACGCACCGACCGCGTCTGACCGAGCGGTTTGGGCTACGGTGGTTGGCTTGGTGCTCGTGTGGGTGTTGTACATCAGCGGTATGTTCCGATGGTACGTCTAAGGATGGGGCACCGGCGAGCGGGAGCTTCGCGGATGCGGAAATTGTACCGAGAACGCCACATGTCTGTGCCTCACGGGAAACAGCCCACGTGGCAAACTGGATCTCGTCTCTTACTTCGACACAACCCGACGCGCGGCATCGATACATGGCGACCGCGACGGCGACATCTTCGTCGATGATGCCGCGCGCGCTCGCGTGCGGGGCCGTTCACCGACCCGGTCCCCGCGCGGTCCCCGCGCGGCCCGGGTGCCGCGCCCTCGTCCGCGCCTCGTCCGGTCGCGTCGACCGCGCGACGCGCGGGCGCTTCGTCCCGCGCGCGTCGAACGACGACGGTGACGGCTTCCTGCCCAACTCGCTGGGCACGGTGGGCGCCGCGCTCGAACTTCGCTCGCGCCTGCAGGACGTGGACCTGGAGCGCCGGGAGAAGCGCGGGGGACGGGACGGGGACGGGTGGGAGGAGATGGAGGGGTCGTGGGTGCGCGTTCCGCCGGGACGCGCGTGGGGCGCCGTGCACTTCATCGGCGGCGCGGTGCTCGGTTCGTACCCGCACATCGCGTACGACGCGTTTCTCTCGCGCCTGTGCGACGACGCGGGCGTCGCGGTCGTCGCCACCCCGTACGAGCTCGGGACGGACCACGGCGCGATCAGCGCGGAATGCCAGCACAAGTTCGCGCGCGCCTGGAACGCGCTCTGCGCGCGCGAAAACTTACCGCGCGACTCGGCGCCCGTGTTCGCCGCCGGGCACAGCCTGGGGTGCAAGCTGCTTTTGCTCGCGGCGTGCGTCGCGGGTCCCTCGGACGCAGAGAGCAAAGGCGACACGACGCTCGTGCGCGACCCCGCCGCCCGCGCCGGGCACTTGTTCATCGCCTTCAACAACGCCACCGCCGCCGACTCGGTGCGGCTGCTGGAGAAGTTCGCGCGCGAGCTCCTCGAGCGACGCGCCGAGCGCGCCTCGGGCGGCGACGCGCGGATGAACGACGCGTTCGAGGGGTTCACGCGGAACTTGCCCAGCCTCACCGCGCTGGCGGAGAAGGCCGCGCGCGCCGCGGGGATGGACTTCACGCCCGGCCCGGACGAGACCTTGGAACGCGCGAAGCGCGGGTTCGAATCTCCGCGCGTGCGTCTGGTGCGGTTTGCCGACGACGACCTCGACCAAAACGCCGAGCTGGAACGGACGCTGCGGCGCCGATTCGAGCTCGTCGCTCCCGCCGGCGACGCGCGCGTCAGCGTCGCGGAGTTGCCGGGGACGCACCTGTCGCCCGTGTTCTTCAAGTTTGACGTCGCGGGTTTGTCCCCCGCGTTCGCCAAGCTGGGGGGGGTCAAGGTGGGGGACGAGGCGCAAGTCGAGCGGCTCGCGCGCGACGGGGTGGCTTTTCTGACGGGGAAAAGTGCGTGAGACGTTTTTCGTTCGGGAAAAAAGCTTTTCGTCCTTTTCTTCGTTTCGTCCGAACGTCGAGTGTCGCGCGCAATCTCGACTCCTTTACGTGGACGCTCAGTCGCCGAAATCGCGAAATCGAGCGATTTTGCGGTTTCGTTTTGTGAAGAATCGAGCGCGGCGGCGGCGCGTTCGGCGTCGGCGCGCTCGGGCGGCCACACCGCGCTGCACCGCGTTTGGCACGACGACGCGCGACGAGCGTGCGACTCACTCGTGTGATTCGCGAACCCAGCGGGCTCGTTCCCGTGACCCCCCACACCGCCGCGCACCATGTTCAAGCGCAGGGATTGGCGCATGTTCAACCGCGACGACGGGAACTCGTCCAGCGACTCGGACTCCGACATCGACAACGACGGGCGGGGCGCGCTCGACGAGAGCGACGACGATGGCAGCGCGTCTTCGTCCTCCTCGGAGAGCGGCTCGGAGAACGAGTCCAGTTCCGGCTCGGAGGGCGAGCGCGAGGGCGACGCTGGTGATGACAGTGAAAGCGACGGCGAAGACGACGACGACGAGGCGGCGGGCGTTGCGTCGGACGAGAGCGACAGCGAGGAAACCTCTTCCTCGTTGACGCGCGCCGCCGGCGCGGACACGGCGGTCGAAGACAAGTCTTCGAAGCAGACGGACCCCTCGAAAGGCATCGCGGTGAAGTGCTCGGTGTGTCCCGGGGTCCTCTGCCTCTCCGAGAAGTCCCTGCAGCAGCACCTCGACTCGAAGAGGCACAAGAAAGCCATGGCCAAGCAGGGCGTCGGCGTGGGTGACGAGGACGTGCTTGTGGACGCCGCCGCCGCGGGCCGCAAGGCGCAGGCCCGGGAGGCGGCGAACAGGCGCGCGAACGGCGATGAGAGCGACAGCCTCGAGGGGTACAGCGACGGCGAGGCCGAGACGCACGCCGAGCGCCTCGCCAGGCTGCGCGCGCAGAAAGTCTTCGCGAGAGACGCGCCGGTCGTCGACAGCGACGACGAAGACGCCGCGGTTTACTGTCGACCGAAACGCGCGGGGGGGGGCCGGCAGCGGCAACGCGCGCGGGCGACGCGAAAGGAACGCCTCTCGAAAGGGTCGGTCGCGGAACCGAGTGAGCGCGTTCCGGTGCGGGCGAGAAAAGGTAAGCCGGGGAAGAGACAGAGGGAGGCGGCGAAGGCGGAGCGCGAGGCGGCGGCGATGACGAAAGAACCGAACGAACGCGACACGCGTCCCCGCGGGAACCGAGCGGCGAAGCGCGCGGCGGCGGCGGCGGCGGCGGAGGCAGAAAAGCCGGCGAAGCGGGGCGCGTACGACTTCGACGCGGGCGATTTGCTGGTGCCAAAGCCGACCGTGGACAAGATGCGCGGCGACCTGCGGCAGATGAAGAGCGGGCGGGGGGGGCGAGGACGCGGAGGCTCCGCCGGGGGAAGGGGGGGGAGAGGACGCGGAAGATATTGATGAGCCTCGTACGTAATAGCCTTGTTTTTTTTTTTCGTCCATGGACACGAAACGGCGAAGAGTGCCGCGGACTCGCCTCCAGCCGCTCTGGCCACTGAGCGTGTCGTTTTGAACGACTTTTGATTGACCCGTTCGACGACCGCCGAGCCGATACCCACACGAGGCGCGCGCCGAGCCCGGGAATCGGCGGGTCGTCTCGCGCGAGCATCGGCGCCGCGCGCGGGGCGCGTCCTGAGGCGAGACAGGCGTCGCGGTGGCTGCCGAGCGCGCGCGCGAAGCGACGTTTTCCGTCGGATCTCTGTAGCCAAAGGACACGACGCGTGGGTGCCCACTACCCTTTTTCGGCGACCGCGTCCCGCGTGGGAGGTCGTGACCGCGCCTCGGCGAGACGCGAACGCGCGCGATGAAGCCGCTTTTCGAGGTGGTGCTCGGCTCGGGCCCCACGAAGCACGCGTGGTCCCCGAACGGGCAGTACCTCGCCGTGAGCGGCACGGCGCTTCGCCTGCAGATCTTCGACCGGCACGGCGCCTTGCACGATGAGATCCCGCTCGCCGGGAAAGAGGTCAAGACGCGCGCTGCCGCGACGCACTTGCATTGGGACCCCCGGGGCGAGAAGCTGTGCGTGCTGCACAGGGAGCACGGCAAGCAGGACGCTTGCGCCGCGGACGCGGCGACGGTGTACCGCCCGAGACAGAGGGAGGCGCTGAAGCTGGACAACGCGCGGCGCGAGGAGTTCACCCACTGCGCGTGGGACACGGGCGGCGGCGCGCTGGCGCTCGCCACCGGGAAAGGCAACGTGCTTCTGTACGACTCGCGCGCGGGCAAGATGACCAGCGTGCTGGGCAAGCACACCAAGCGCGTCACGTGCGGCGCGTGGACGAACGATGGGCGCCTCGTGCTGGGCGGGGACGACCGCGCGGTGACGGTGAGCGCCGAAGCGGGGGACACCGAGCTCCAGCTGGAGACGCGCGGCGACGCGCGCGAAGTGCGCTTCGCGCCGGAGCCGCCGTCGTCCGCGCCGGCGTCGACGACGGCGCTGTCGTCAAAACCGCGCCGAAACCAGTTCTCGGTGAACGTGGGCGGACGCGCGTTGCTCGTGTACCGGCTGGGCGAGGACGACGCCGCGTACGGCTCGGAACAGGCGCGCCGCGCCGCGCGGCTGAGCCGCGACTGGCCCCCCGCGGAGTTGCAGTTCCGGGAAGAGTACGGCCGCGTCGCGCGCCACCTGTGGGTGGGGGACCAGACGCTTCTCGCGGCGTTCGACACGGGGTTCCTGGTGTTGATGCGCGTGGGCGCCAGCGATGAGGACGTCGAAGAGCTGTTCGCGGCGAAGGCGTTTGAGACGCCGGCGGCGGTGACGCCGGGGTCGCCGCGCGCGTCGCTCGCGTTTTGCGCGCGCTCGGGAAAGGCGGCGGCGACTCTCGGCGGCGCGGTGAAGGTGTTCGAGGTGATGACACCGAGCTCAGGCGACGCCGGTTCGCTGCGCGAGTGTCATGAGATGGGTTTGACGCTGGAACGGCCGCTCGCGGTCACGGACGTCGGCTGGTCCCTGGGAGGGCAAGTCCTGACCGTGTCCGCCGACGACGGCGCCGCGCGCGCGTTCCTGGCGTCTCTGCCGCGCCTGGCGGACGCCGCCGGCGCGCGCGTCGCGTTCCTCTCGTCCCTCACGGAAATCTCCGTGCTCGATCTCGGGCGCGATTCGAACGACGCGAACGCACTCGCCGTCGCGCTGGAGTGCGAGCCCTCGTTCGTGGCGCTGGGGGAGGCGCACGCGTGCGCGGGCGCGAACAACCAGGCGTGGTTCTACCGGGTCGGGCGCGCCAGCGAGGCGGCGGCGGCGGAACCGCCGCTGGTCAACCGGCGGGAGTACCTGGGCGTGGTGGACGCCGTCGCGATGAGCGCGTCGTACGCCATCGCGATGTGCGAGGGGCGCGCGTTCGTGCACGCCGTGGAGGCGGCGGACGACCCGGACGAGACGCGCGAGTTCAAGGTACCGGAACGCGGCGAGGAGGCGCGGCAGGGCGCGGTGACTGCCGTCGCCGCGACGCCGGCGATGGCCGTGTACGGCACGGACCGCGGCTTCGTGCGCCTCGTCTCGGTGCGGGACCGCGCGGCCGTCGCCGAGCACAGGCACGCGGAGGGTGCCGTCGCCGCGGTGTACCCCAACGCGGCGGGTACGAAGGTGGTGTTCGTGGACGAGCACGGGACGGCGCGCCTGTACGACCCGGCGTCGGAGCGCACTTTATCCATTCCCGAACCCGGCAGGCCGCCCGCCGCGGTGCTGTGGGACGCCGCGGACCCGGACGTGTTTGCGGTGGCGGACGGCGGGTCGTTCCGCGTCTACGCGTACGCGCGCGTCACCGTCGACGGGCCTCGCGTCGAGTTCGTCGGCTCGCACGCGCAGCCGGCGGGGAGCGCGCCGGTGTCGCTGGTGAACGGCGTCGCGTCTTGGCAAGCCCCTTCGTCCGTCATCGCCAGCGAGACGCTCTCCACGCACGCCGCCGTGCTGGACACCTCGGACGCGTGGAAGCAGAGCGAGGAGGCGGCGCACGAGCGGTTCGCGCGCGCGATCGCGCTGAACGACCTGCAGGTGGCGTGGGAGGTGGCGTCGCGCGCGAGTCGCCCAGAGATGTGGGAGCGGCTCGCGCACAGGGCGATGACGCGCATGGAGATTGAGTTCGCCGCGCGCGTGTACCGCTTCGTCGGCGACGCGTCCATGGTGATGTCCCTGGAGCGCCTGGAGCACGTCGAGGACGTGGATGAGCTCGCCGCGCACGTCCTCGTGCTCTTCGAGCGCGATGAGTGCTATGACAGGGCGCAGGCGCTCTTCGTGCGCGCCGGGAAGCCCAGGGAGGCGCTGCGCATGCGCCGCGACCTCAAGCACTGGGACGAAGCCGCGCGCCTGGCGGAGGCGCACCAGCCGGACGCGCTGGACGACATACGCCGCGAGCACGCGGGCGCGCTCGAGGCTCGAGGCGAGGTGGACGCCGCGCTCGCGATGTTCGCGCGCGCGGCGGAAGCGCCGGGGCAGAGCGCCGCGGAGCTACGGCGCAGCCGCGCGGGCGTCGCGCGGTGCGCGATTCGCGCCGGCGACGCGCGCCGCGGGGCGCTCGCCGCGCTCGAGCTGAACGACGCGTCGACGTCGCGCGAGTGCGCCGTTCTCCTCGCCTCCGCGGGCCACCACTCGGACGCCGCGCGCCTGTTCGAGAGCGCGGGCGCGTTCGAGGAGGCCGCCTCGGTGTACGTGTTGCAGAAGCAGTTCGACCTCGCGAAGCCGCTGATGGACCGCGTCGCGAACGCCGGGCCCGCGGCGATGTCGCTGCGCGCGCGGTACGCCGCCGCCAAAGAAGCCGAGGGCGCGTTCGCGGAAGCCGCCGAGTCGTACGAGCTGGCGCGCGACTTCGACGCCGCCGTGCGCCTTCGGTTGTCGGACCAGATGCGGGACGCCGAGCGCGCGTTCGCCATCTGCCGCGCCTCCAGGTCGCAGGAGGCGTGCGCGACCGCAGCCTCGTACTGCCGCGCCGCGGGCGACCCCAAGCGCGCGCTCGAGTTCCTCGTGCTGGCGCGCCGCGGCGCGGAAGCGTTTGAGCTCGCACGGGAAACCGGGCGCGTGGAGACGCTCGCGCTTTTGCTTGGGGACGACGGCGTTCCGGGGGAGTACAGGCAGCTGGCGAGCTACTTCGAGGCTGCCGGCGCGTTCGCGAAGGCTGCGGACGCGCACAGACGCGTCGGGCGCCTGGATCACGCCGTGCGGTGCTACCTGAAAGCCGGCGACGATGACGCCGTCGGCGCCGCCGTCGCCGTCGCCGGCGACGCGCGCGACGATGCGCTCACCGCGCGGGTGGTGGATTTCCTGTCGGAAAACGGCGAAAACGGCGAAAACGGACGCTCCGCGTGGCTGTTCAAGCTGCACGTCGCGCTCGGGGACTACGACGCCGCCGCGAAGACCTCCGGCGTGATTGCGCAGCAGGAGCAGGAGATGGGCAACTACAAGCTGGCGCACGCGCAGCTTTTGGCGTCGCACGTCGAGCTGATGAAGGAACGCAAGAGCGTCCCATCCGGGCTCGCCAGACAGCTCGTCTTGTTGCACTCGTATGTTTTGGTGAAGTCGCTCACGAAGCGGAACGACCACGAGGGCGCCGCGCGTCTGCTGCGCCGCGTCGCAGCGAACATCTCCAAGTTCCCGGCGCACGTCGTGCCCATCCTGACCAGCGCGGTGGTGGCGTGCGCGCGCGCCGGGCTGAAGAAGACCTCGCTGGAGCTGGCGCAGCGGCTCATGGCGCCCGAGCTCCGGAAACACATCGGCGACGCGCACAAGCGCAAGATCGAGACCATCGCGCGCAAGCCCGACCAGAACGCCGCGGACGCGCCCGAGCCCGGCTCGCCGTGTCCCTTCTGCGACGCGCCGGGGGGGGCGTACGAGATGACCTGCGAGGTGTGCCGCGCGGACGTGCCGTGTTGCGTGGCCAGCGGGCGCCGCGTCGCGCGCGGGGAGTGGACGCGCTGCCCCGCCTGCCGCTTCCCGTGCAACGCCGGCGCGTTCAAAACCGCCGTGGCCGCGGAGGACGGGGAGTGCCCCCTGTGCCGGGCGTGCGTGGACGTCGACGCGCTCGAGCCGGCGAGCGCCGCGCGAAGAGGGGGGATGACCTGACGTGCTTTTGTTCGAGGCGTCGCTCGCGCGTTTGATACGCACCTTAAAAAGTATTGGCGCGCGCGTAGCCTATCTAAGCGGCGAGGCGTCCTTTCGCGACGTCCTTTCGCGACGGCTCTTCCCCCGTCTGCGGCGTGCGGCGGCGTGACCTTCGCGGCGGCGCGCCGCATCTCTCTGGGTCTTCACCCCTCTCTCTGGCCGGCTCCCCCGCCGCTCGGTCTTCTCGTCTCGTCGGTCCTGGTCCTCCGCCGCGCCGGCGGCGGACCCGCCGGCTTCGATCCCCGCCAGCGCGCGTTTCCTCCACTCCTCGCACTCGCCGTGTTCGGTGTACCCCACCGCGCAGAGCATCCGGAACGTCTCGTCGCTCAACTTCCAGTTCTCCTTCCACTCCAGAGGGTTCTCCTCGAAGTACTCCGCCACCGGCATCGCGCGGCTGCCCTGGATGCTGTTGTGGTCCTTCTCCTCAAACGCCAGCGCGCTGCGCCGCGGGTCGAGCGCGCCGAGCTCGGGGGCGAAGCGTTCCAGCGACGCCACCGTCTCGTTCATGCGCCAAGCCAGGTCCTCGTAGCGGACGTGCAGCACGTCGACGGTGTCGTCGTCCAACACCATCCGATTGAACTTCATGAGCTCCAGCCACCGCGCCTCGTCGAACGGGTGCGTCTCCGAGGTCCAGGAGAACGGGTGGCGGCTGAGGAGCACGAACTTCACCGGGACGCCCAGCTTGGCGGCGGCGTCCGCGATCACGCGGTGCCGCGCGAGGAGGTTGGGGGTCTTGTCCATCAGCACGGGCTTGGACATGTCCCACCACGTCAGTGCGAAGTGCTTGAACGCGTACGCGTAGCCGGCGGCGTCCACGGGGTAGTACGACTTGAACTCGTCCACGCCGGGCTCGATGTCGAAGTCCATGTACTTGAGCAGCCACGTGTCTTCGCACTGCCACGTCTGGGACGCGCACAGGCTCGTGGCGCCCGCGCCGGTGCCGATCAGACCCTCCAGCCCGGAGGTGCCGCTGAACGGGTGGCCCATCACGATCAGAAGCGTCTTGCCCTTGAAGTCCACAGGAGGGAGGGGCTCGGGGTAGTGCACGATGTTCTCGGGGTGTTTGTACGGCAAATCCGCGCCGTTCTCCGCGTCCGCCCCGAGGCGGCCACCGGACGAACCGACGGCGCCCGGCTCGACCGCGCGCCCCGACCCGAGAGAGGCGCGCGCGCCGAGCGCGCCCGGCGCGTCCCCGCCGAACGCAGGAAAGCTCGCGGCGCCGACGCAAAGCACGGCGACGGCTGCGACCGCGAGCAGAGCGCGAACACCCCGGGAGGGGGCGTTTGTCGTGTCATCACGCGCCTCCGGTCTGAAGACACCTCGAAGCGCCGAGCCCCACCCACGCGCGTCCCGTCGTGCGCGCAACAGCGGTGTCGCCTCCGGCGCCTGCGCCTCGGCGTCCATCGCGCGAGCGCTTTCGCGGACCCCTGCGCGAACCGGCGCTCGAACGTCCCGAGCGCGGCGCGGGATGCGTGCGCGATGGACCCGTCGAGGAGTACTACGTGAGTCTACGTAGTAGCGCTCAATACCAGAAAAAGCTAACCCCCGTCCGCGACCGACACCGCGAGCCGCGTCTCGAAACGCGAAACAGACAGAAGATGCAGAGATTCCCGCCAAAGTGAAAATTCGGCCGAAGCGGTCTTTCGTTTTCCTTGAGAAAAACTGCATCGTGCATGAGTCACCGCGTCGATCGGCGATTTGATCGCGATCTACAGTCTGGACCGAGATTTCAAACTTTGATTTTTCTCGATGAAAAATATCGCCAATGAAGTTGGATCGCGGCACTTTTCTCGCTTTTTTACAGGCTTGGAAAGATCGAATTCGGCGGGATTCCCTTCGACGCGAATCGTGATTCGGTCGCGCACAGTGAGTTGGCACGCTCGTCTACTTGGCAGGTGACTCGGCGGGCTTTTCCACTTTTTGACTCGTAATCGACGGTTCACTCGTTCGTCGAACCGCGTCCCCCCGCCGGACAACGCGCCGCGCGACGGCACGCGCACGCGATACCCCGCCGGGGCTCGCGAGTCCACAGACAGAGACCCCGAGAGGACGCGCCGCGCGCGTTCGACCCCGAAAACCGCTCGTCCGAGGTCCCGCGCGCGGACCACCAACCGTCGTCTCGGAAACCAACAACGAGCTGCGCGGCGTCGTTTCGATTAAGCAACAACGCGCGCCTCGTTGTGACGGGAACGCGCCCGGGCACGCTCGTCGACCTTCTATGAGCCCGTCGGAGGCGGTCGTGGCGCCCGCGGCGGTCCCGGCGACCGCCCCCGCGTTCGCCGCGTTCGTCCCCGCGGGAGCCGCCGAGACCGAGGCGCCCATCGCCAGCGCGTCGGAACCGGCCAATAACAACGCGACTTCGGGTCCCGCGATGGACGCCGTCGGCAAGAAGCTCGGCGAGACCGTGTCGCGCCCCTCAGAGGCGGCCGCGATGGACGCGCTCGCCGCGCTCGCGCCCAGTGCCGCGGCGACCTCGAAACAAACGGGGGAGGCGCCCAAGCCAGCGGTCGCGCCCGCCGCGCCCGCGTCCAACCCGTTCGCGCCGTTTCCGCCGTTTCAGCCCGGGCAGGCGCCGAACCCGCCGCCGCAGACGCCGCAGAGCGCCGCGCAAGCCGGGACGCCGCAGTGGAACGCCATGATGCAGTACTACGCGTACTACTCGTACATGCTCGCGCACGGAGGGGTCGCGCCGGGTCCCGCCGCGCCCGCGCAGGCCGCCGCGCCCGCGTCGGCGCCGCCGCGCGCGGCGGCGAGCGG
>MDSV01231994.1_pt1 | contig 16354 bp, 10 predicted proteins | sample 810851 | NCBI WGS metagenome assembly MDSV01 (sample SAMN05326640, study PRJNA326480) | marine metagenome | isolation source: seawater | place: Atlantic Ocean: North East | collected 2012 | reverse complement strand
CGAGGGCGATTCTGACGACGACGACGAAGGCGAGACGGACGACGACGACGACTCCGATGACGACGACGACGACGACGAGGGCGAGTCTGACGACGACGACGAAGGCGAGACGGACGACGACGACGACGATGACTCCGATGACGACGACGACTCGGAGAAGAAGAGATGAGCGCGTGTCGCGCAGCACGCTTCCGGCGCGGTGTGCGGAGCCTTTGCCTGTTCTGAGAGACTTTCGCGATACAGACGCGTTTTCCGCTTCGAGAGCGCCGAAGACGTTTTGACGCGCTACGCCGCGGGCAAGCCTCCGCGCGCTCTCACCAAGACGTCCGTGAACCCCGCGACGACCGGCTCCGAGAGCCCCGGCGGCAGCGTGCGTATGGCGAGCATCACGGAGTACTGCATGGACCTGAACGTCCATATGCGCGTCCAGACGCGCGCGACGCGCGTGTACCACCGCGCGCGCGTGCGCAGGGGAAGCGCGGCGAGCCCGCCGCTCTTCGACCCGCACTCCGCCAGCGCCGACGGCAAAGTCACGCCGAGGCACGCGTACTTCGCCATGGCCCACTGCCTTCGTCGGTCCATGCGCCGCCCCACGTCTCCGCCGACGTACCCGCCCGCGCTCAGCCCGAACCGCCCGCGGCCTCGCTTGAACGAGCGCCGGGAGACCCAGCCCAGGATCGATTTTCCTTTTCGCGTCTCTGACTCGGCGACGTCCGCGGCGAGCCGCCGCGTGATGTTCCGGATGAGCGCGTTCGAGCGCATCACCACCATCATCTCGCGCGGCAGCGCCCGGCCGAACTCGCTCACCTGGTCCATGGTCATGGGCGGGCGCCCGCCGCGTATGAGGCCGTCCACGCGCGCGGCGGCGCCCTCCGCCGAGCGCGGGTCCGGAACGGCGCCCGCACGCTCCTTGGCCGTGCCCACGGGCGCGACGTGGCTCTGCTGCCGCGCCATGAGCTGCGGCAGCACCCAGCGCAGCGACGGAGGAACGCCCATCTCCTCGGAGGTCTCGCGAACCTTCGACGGGTCGCGCATCGCCACGGCGTGCCACAAGCGGCACATGCGACGCCGCGCGGGCTCGTCCAGCTCCGTGTACAGGCCGTGGTCCAGCAACACGATCTGCACGCCGGACGGACGCGCGGGCGAGTCCGACCTCTTAAAAAAGCCTTTTCGCTTTCGCGCTTGAGAAGGCTCGCGCTTCGCGGCGACGCCCGCGTCGCTCTGCCTGCGCACGAGCATGTTCCCCGGGTGCGGGTCGCCGTGCACGAACCCGTGGCACAGCAGCGTGCGCGCGAAGGTGTCCGCGAGCGCCTCGGCCGCCTCGCGCGGGTCCACGCCCGCGGCTCTCAGCCCGGGCCCGTCGTCGATCTTCGCGCCCCGCACAAACTCCATCGTGAGCACCTTCCCGGAGGTGAGCGACCAAAACACCTCCGGGGTGACCATGCGCGGGTCGTCCGCGAGCGCGCGCCCCGCGCGCTCGCACATGCGCCCCTCCAGCTCGAAGTCCAGCTCGCGCGTCAGTCGATCCGCGAACTCCGGAACGAGGAACGTGAAGTCGAAGCTGGGGAACGCGACGGTGACGGCGGACGTGATGAGCCGCATCGTCGCCAGGTCGACGTCGAACTGCCGCCGCAGCCCCGGCCGTTGCACCTTCACCGCCACCTCGTCGCCGTTCGCCGTCACCGCGCGGTGCACCTGCGCGAGCGACGCCGCGGCGACCGGCTCGCGGTCGAACGACGCGAACACGCGGGGCGGCGTCCCCGCGCTCTCGTCCGGTGAGGCGGAGTAGGCGACGACTCCGGAGCTTCGGATTCCGCTGGTCGAGGCGGGCGACGCCTCCGGCGGCTCCGAGAAGTCGGCGGCGCCGTCGCCCAGCGCCTCGTTCACGACGCGCCGCACGTCCTCGAACGGCAGAGGCGTCGCGCTGTCCTGGAGCTTGGAGAGCTCGCGCTGGAATGGCGCGGGCATGCCCGACGCGGTGCCGATGAACTGCCCAGCCTTGGTGTACAGACCGCCGTTGCGCTCGCACAGCCGCAAAAGCCGCGCGGCGGCGCGCTCGTGCAGCGCCGCGCGCGCGGAGACAAAGGGCGGCGAATCCTTCTCCATCCCGAACAGGCTCCATTTGTAGTCCGCGACGATGAGCGCCGCGGTGGACGTCGCCGCGGCCGCGCGCGTCAAACCCACGCCGCCCTTCGTGTCGGTGGCGTCCCACCGCGCGAACGCCGCCGCGCCGGCGGCGCCCGCGAGCGCCGCCAGCGGGCGCCGCGAGCGCGACATCTTCTAAAGAGTTCTCTTCCTAAGCCGACGCGACGGGTCACTCGGGGCGGGACGGGCGCTCGGGGACGGGCCTGGAGCGTGGGTGGCCGGGAAGAAGGGAGGGCGAGATGCCGCCGGTCAGTCTCGTCGAGAGGATTAGAGACCGTCGCCGATCGTCTATCGGCAGCTCTAGGAGATCGGCATGCTCCGAGACGTCGACGTCTCGCGGATCGCAAGTGAGCACGCACTCCATCGCGCTCTTGACCATGCGCGCGCCGAACGCGAGAACGGGCGCCGCCGCGCACATGTACATGATGTTCTTCGCCGTAGTCGGGTCGATTTTCGTCCGCAGAAGGCTCATGGATGCGCGAGGCCGAGTGCGATCGCGGCGCGCACGAGACACGCAGCTCGCGGAAAAAAAAGGCACGAGACGACCACGACCGAACGAACGCAGTCCCGACGGCTATCGATCAAGATTTCGTCGAATTCCGACGTTTCGTTCGAGATCTGATTTGCATTCAGCAGCACCCTCCCGCGCGCGCGCCGCCGCCGGCGCCCTGCTGCCCCAGCCCCAGCCCCACCGTGGCGGCTCCCCCTCCCGCCTCGCGGCCGCCCGCGCCATAGCCCGCCTTGATGCCGTAGCTCTCGTTGCTGATGTCCAGCCCCCCGTCGATTTTCTCGCAGATCTTCCCCGCGGCGGCGATGAACGCCTCCTCGACATTCGCCGACGTCTTCGCGGAGGTCTCGAGGAAAAGCAACCCGTGCTCCTCTGCGAACGCGGCGCCCTCCTCTTTCGCGACCGCGCGGCGGTGCTCCAAGTCGGCTTTGTTCCCCACGAGCATGATGGTCATGTTCGGGTTCGCGTGCTGCTTCGCATCCTCCAGCCAGGACGCCAAGTGCTCGAACGTGTCGCGCCGGGTCACGTCGTACACCAGGAGCGCGCCCGCCGCGCCGCGATAATACGAGCGCGTGATGCTGCGGAAGCTCTCCTGCCCCGCGGTGTCCCAGATCTGCAGCTTGATCTGCTTGTCGTCGATGCTCACCATGCGGCTGCCGAACTCCACGCCGATCGTCAGGTCGTGCACGTGCTGGAAACGCTTGTCCGTGAACTGCAGCAGCAGGCACGACTTGCCCACGCCTGAGCGGGGCGCGGGGAGGACAGCGGGCGCGGCGTCAGTTTTTCGGTTTTTCGTAAAAGGCGCGCGCCGCGACGATGGGGCTTCGGCGCGCGCTGAAAAAAAAGGAACCATCCTCCCGGGTGTGGCGAAAGGAGGGGACGGGGGACGCGCGCGCGCGCGTCGCGCGGAGGGGGGACGGCGTGATGCGTCCGGGTCTCGTGTTGCGGTCGTCCTCGCGCGTCCCGGCCGACCGCGGGCCATCCCCGGGAGGCGTCTCCCGCGAGACCCGCGCCTCTCGTCGCCTCGAAAAGCCGCGGAGAAGTGACGTCCGCGAACGAGCGAGAGCTGGCATACGCGCGGCGGGTCGCAGCGCGGCGGGCAGCGGGTTGACGCACCCGTGTCACCGATTATGATGTACTTGAACAGGAATGAGTAGCTCATCGCGCCTGAGGAGGTCGCGGGACCAGCGCGCGGTGGGGACTGACCCCTCGGTGCCGTCCCAGAAGTCATCTCTCAAAGAGCAACGGACGCGTGTGACGAGGATGACACGTTATTAGCTCAATTCTCACTTTTTGAAGACTAAAATCATATGTATATTTTGGCCATTTTTTTCGCGGGAAGCGCGGAGCGTTGATTCGACTACCAGATTTCGCGGTTGCACTTCGCCTCGCGCCTCGACAGCCGGTGAGCGCGGGGGGGCCTCCTGACCCACCCCCTTCCGCGATGCCCTATGCGGAAGATGAGGCGACGTACCGCCGGTGGTTCCCCCTGGCGGACGATGACAACGACGGCAGAGTCACGGGGGGCGACGCGGTGAAGTTTTTCGCCCTCTCCGGTCTGCCCAAGCCCACGCTGAGCCGCGCGTGGCAGCTCGCGGACAGCGGCAGGCAAGGTTTCCTGGGCCCCGACCAGTTCGTGCGCGCGCTGCGCGTGATCGCGATGGCGCAGAGCGGCGTGGACGTGGTGGACATAAACGCGGCGTCGCTGGAGCAGGCTGTCGCCTCCGGCGCGTTACCGATCGCCGACCTCGAGGGCGTCGACGCCGAGAGCGGCCCGGACAACAACCCGTTCGAGGACCTCGCCGGCGGGGAAGACGGCTCGAAAGGCTCGGGAACGCCGGGTGGGTCTTCGAGCCGACACTCCGCGGGCCGGCACGGATCTCATTCCGGAGGCGGGAAGGTGAAGATCGACGCGAAAGCTGCCACCTCCATCGTGGACTCGCTCAAGGAGATTTACAAGCACAAAGTGCGCCCGGTGGAGGAGGCGCTGAAGTTCGGATCCTTCTACTCGCCGCTGTTGACGGACGGCGACTTCGAGGGCAAGCCCAACGTGCTTTTGCTGGGGCAGTACAGCACCGGTAAGACCACGTTCATCAAGCACCTGCTGGAGCAGGAGTACCCGGGGTGCAACATCGGCCCCGAGCCGACCACGGATCGGTTCGTGGTGGTCATGCACGGCCCCGAGCCGCGCGTGACGCCCGGGCAGACGCTCGCCGTGCAGACGGACAAGCCGTTCACCGGCCTCACCGCGTTCGGGTCTTCGTTCCTGTCCAAGTTCGAAGCCTCGCAGTGCGATGCGAAGCTGCTCGAGGAGATCACGCTCGTGGATACCCCCGGCGTGCTCTCCGGCGAGAAGCAGCGCATCAACCGCGGGTACAACTTTGAGCACGTCTGCGAGTGGTTCGCCGCGCGCTCGGACGTCATCTTGCTGCTCTTCGACCCGTACAAGCTGGACATCTCGGACGAGTTCAAGACGGTGATCTCGTGCCTGCGCGGGCACGACGACAAGGTGCGCGTCGTGTTGAACAAGGCGGACGGCGTGTCGTCGCAGCAGCTGCTGCGCGTCTACGGCGCGCTCATGTGGTCCCTGGGGAAGGTGTTCATGACCCCGGAGGTGTGCAAGGTGTACGTCGGATCGTTCAACACCGAGCCGCCGCGAACGGAGCACAACTCGCTGGGCGCCGAGCTCTTCGAGAAGGAGCAGAGCGACCTGAAGCGCGACCTGCTGGACGTGCCTCGGCGAAGCTGCGACCGCAAGGTGAACGAGTTCGTCAAGCGCGTGCGCGCGTGCCTGACGCACGCGAAGATCGTCGCGCACCTGCGGAAGCAGATGCCGCTGATGACCGGCCACGCCGAGAAGCAGCGGCGGCTGATGGAGAACCTGGAGACGGAGTTCCAGGCGTGCGTGCACGAGCACCACATCCCGCGCGGGGACATGCCCAACCCGCGGCGGTTCAAGGACATCATGAAGGGCATACAGATATGGAAGCTCCCGAAGGTGGACAAGAAGCAGATGCAGACGCTGGAGGAGGTGCTCACCGTGGACCTGCCGCGGGTGATGCGCGAGTTCGACAACCCGTTTTGACGCCAAAAACGGAAACGTTTACGTCGTCCCGAAAACCAACAACGAGAGATCCTCCATCCTACCGACACAAACGAACGCGCGCGTCTCGGCATGAGTGCGCTGGACCCACACGACCCCGTGTGGCAAGCGGAGTCATGGTTTCTGCACGCCGCTCGGCGCGCGCACCAGCTGAACGCGCGCAGGGTGGAAACGCTCGACCGCCGCCTGGCGCGCGACGACGCGTGCACGTCTCCTTTCGCGCATGTCCCGCCTTCGGCACCGCGTGACAGCGCGTCGCTCGTGGACGCGCTCCTGGAGGGTCGCCTGAAGGCTCTCGAGCCCACGACACCGCCTTCGCCTCGGCCGCGCGAGGCTGGTTTGTATCTCGCCGCGCGCACGAATGGCGAGGTCGGGGTCGTTCCCACGGTCGCGCCCGCGCGCTGGAACGCGCGGTGGCCCGAGACGCGCGTTCCTGGCCCCCGATGCGTCGCCGTGTTCGACGACGAACCCGCCGCCGCCGCCGTCTTCGACGCCGCCTCCGCGGAGACGGAGTCCCCGCCCGTCACGGACGACGCGCGCGGGGGGGAAAGCGAGCGCGTCGCGGCGGTCGCGAGGGCGTTCCGCGGGCTCGAACGCGCGGGCGGTGAAACGCCGACGAAACGAAAAAGCGCTTCTCCATCCGCGGCGGACGCGTCTTCGTCCGAACCCGCCTTCGTCGCGGAGACGCGCGCCGTGGACCGCGCGGCGTACTTCTTCTCCAGCGACCAGTGCCTGAGCCCGTACGACGCCAAGGGCGAGACCGCGGACGAGGCGTTCGCGCGGCTCGGTCTCGGTCAGGGCGAGCCGACGGCGGAGGCGTTCAGGACGGCGCGCGACGGCGCCAAGCGGAGGACGCTGTTCCAGCTGACGAGGGTGAAGCTCGCGATGTCGCGCGCGGAAGAGGAGGAGTAGACAGCGGAAGAGGAGCCAGCGAGAGCTCACGCGAGTAATAGTGCATACGCATAGCACAGGTAGCTGTAGTTAGTACTCTATCATCAAACGAAAGTGTTACGTTTCACCCGAACACGTACGCCGGCTTCTGCAACATGAACTCGGGACACGTCGCCTCGAACTCCTCGCCCGGCGCGTCTGTCGAGAATACGAACGCGCCGGCCATCGACGAGATCGCCTGGAACCCGTCGACGAATTCCTTCCCATCCTGCAGCATCATCCGCAAGTCCACACGCCACTTCGCGGCGTTCTCGAACTCCATCATCACCCTCGAGCTGATCGTGCGGGGGGCGTTCGTCATGCTGCAATAGCAGAAAGGGTCACCCCCCGCGGAGAGTTCCGGATGCAACCCGATCACCCCCGGCCCCTCCACAACCTGTTCCTTCTCGGAGAACCAGAGTTGGGCGAACACCTCCACGCCCTCCTTGATAACCCAGCGCCGCCTCTCGAGCCGTGCCGAGCGCAAGGGCGTGAACGTGCTCGAACCGGCCAATCCCGATTCGGCAAAGCGCCGCCTCTGCTCTTCCTCGGACAGCAAAGAAAACGTCACCTCGTACGCGAAGACGTCGTTCCCCGCGGGGCTCTGGTTGAGGCGCTGAGGGTCGTCGCGCGCCTGGATGCCCACGTGCACCACGCCCACCGTGACCCGCAGCGCGCCGCGCGAGACGTGCTCGTACAGCGTGGTCTCGTGCGCGTCCATGGACCCGCCCTGGAACGACGAGCGCGGGATGCGCCACATCATCGGACCGCGCAGGACCGCGTCCGGCGCCTGAGCCAGGCCCAAGGGCTCGACGTCGTGCGCGACGCGGTACATCCCGTCCAACACGCGGTTGGCGTACTCGCCGAACCAATCGCAGGCGTCGAACGCGACGTCGAAGCGCTCCGCGGGGTGCGCGGTGGGGGCTGCCCACGGATGACGGGGTTCGCGAGGACCGCCGATCGGCGGGACGTGCGCGTGGACGGTGCCATTCGCGACGTCCGCGCACAGGGCGTTCCACTCGGCGTCGTACCACGACCCCGCGATGGGCGCCAATCGGAACGCGTCCGCCATCCCCGAAATCCGTTCCGCCTTGTCCGGCGGCGGGTGAAGATCCATGTAGGCCTCGAGATCGTGCAGCCTGAACCGCCGCGTCCAGACCACAGCGTGGTCGAACGAAAGCATCGCGACGCATCTGTTGTCACTGTACACCGAAAACCCGCCGAAGACGCCGAGGCGGCACGACAGCGCGTCGAAGGCATCCGGAGTCCCGAGCTCGAAGCCGCCGTTGCCGCACACCTGCGCGCGCGGCGAGTACAACATCTGCCCCCCGCGCAGGCGGTACAACAGCGCGAGCGAGGGGTGCATTTGACGCGCTGGCTTCTGTCCGGGACCGGCCATGTGCCAGTACCGCGCGAACGCGTCGCAGCGTTTCTTGGTTTCGCCGGGGAGGATCGTGGACAAGATGCTCTCCATGCCCTGCGTCGCGAACGCGTTCTCCACGACGCTCCACGACGCGCGCATCCGGCGGAAAAGCCGCGGCTCCACGTCTCCGTAATCCTCGTGCCACTCGAGGAAACACGCGCGCGCGTCGGGCGCCTTCGCGTTCCGCCGCGCCAGCATGGCCGCCGCGGAGGACGGCGAAGGTACGAACCGCTCCGTTCGCGATTCGTCGAAGCGAACGTCCTCGGGGAGGCCCGCCTTTCGCAGCTCGGCGCGCATCTCCTCCGCCGTCCACGTGTCCGTGGGCGTGCGGAAATCGAACTCGGCGAAGTCGATGTCGCTTCTCTCAAACTGCGGCTCGTCCGCGTACTCATCCTCTTCGTCCCCGATCTTCGCGGGGTCGATAAGGGCGTGTTCGCGGTTTGGCGCGCGGTTCAGCGTACCGCCGTTCAGGCCCCAGTCAACGCGGTGGCGCGTAAACGGCAGGGCTAGATCCTCGATGCCGTACCGGTGGAGAACCATGGCGGCGTAGGTGGCATTCTCGTCCGCCGCGCGTTTCCACGACTTGGAAATACGCGCGAGCGATCGAATCACGCGCGGGTCGCCCTCGGTTTCGCGCGACACGAACCACAGGATGCGCTCCACGCACTCAGAGGGAAGCTCGCGCTCGGGCTCCAGCGGCAGACCCTCCGCGGACGAAGCGTGAGTCTGCGGCATGTCGGTGCAGCTGCGACCGATGCGCGTCGCCTCGTCTGACACCGTTTCAGAAACAATCAGGAATTTTGTCCTTGCTCATCCGAGTCAGCTTACCTATCCACGAAACGCCCCGACGGCCTCGGGCGCCCGCACTCTGCGGACGCGCCCCGAAGCCGTCTGACACCCCGATCCCGCCAAACCCGCCTCTGCTAACCGCTCGAGTCGATTTGATCCCCGCTCCGACGATGTCCGGCGCATTCAGCGTCGTTGATCACGGCCAGGGCCCCTCGCGAGCGCCCGTCGTCGTGCACGACGTTTCGGGAAAAGGTGGTGATTCCGAAAAGCGCGACGACCGCGCTGCGTGGCGCGCGGCGTGGCGCGCGAAGCTCGACACGGGGCTCGCCACCCCCGCGTCATCCTACGTGGACTCTGCGCGCCGCCTCTCGGCGCTCGTGCGGACCGGCCTGCTCCGGTTCGAGGACCTGATGGAGAGCCCCGCGAAGTTCTTCGAGGCGCACCGGTTGTTAGCCCGCGCGGGCTTCGACCAAGGTCCGGGGTTCAGCATTCGCTTCACCGTGCAGTACAACCTGTTCGCCGGGACGGTGCTCGAGCTGGGCGGCCCGGCACACTTGCGACAGCTGAAGCAGATGCAGAGGGACGGCACGCTCGGGTGCTTCGCGCTCACCGAGCGCCTCGCCGGCGTGAACAGTGGTTTGGTCGTGCGCACCACCGCCGAGTGGATTCCAGACGCGCGTCGCGCGGACGGCGGACGATTCCTGCTCCGCACCCCCGACGCGGGCGCGCGGAAAAACTGGATCTCGCAGGGCCTGGTCGCCGCGAAAGCGGTGGTGGTGGCTGATCTGTTGGTGGATGCCAAAAGCGTCGGACCCCACGCGTTCCTCGTGACGCTGCGGGACTCGCGGGGGCGGCCGTCGAAGGGCGTCACGCTCGAGGACATGGGCGAGAAGACCACCGGAAACGACTTGGACAACGCGAGCGTCGCGTTCCGCGACGTCTGGCTGGAGCGCGCGGCGCTGCTGGACAAGCACTGCGACGTTTTTTCCGCGCCGACGGTTTCGTCGTCTCTAAACCGGAAACAGGGACGCACGGCGCGTGGTGGACCGTTGCGGGGCGTCTACGTCGAGCGCGAAGGCGGTGCGCCTCGTGGCAAAAGGCGTCTGACGAACATGGACCGCATAGGCCAGCGGCTGTTCACCGGGCGCGTCGCCGTCGCGCAGGGCGCGCACGAGTTTCGCGCGCTTTTGTTTCGACGCACGCGGGGGGCGACGGACGCGAAGCCGTGCTGGGTACCGGCGGATAAAACGAAACCCGCGTCGGAACGCGCTTCGACTCAACACAGATCGCTCAGCGACGTGCCGCAGTTACGCAAACTGTACGCCGAGGAAGAGCGACGGTCGTCCCGCACGCGCGCGTTCCTGGAGGCTGTCGAGTCGGCGCTCTGCGCGTCGCTGGCGGCGCGCCGAAGGCCGGAGGCTTCGCTCGTGGAAGCCGTGGCGGCGGCGAAGGTGCGCGCCGTGGACGAGGCCATCGAGATGACGCACAGGCTGAGGCAGGAGGTGGGCTCTTACGCGCTCATGGCGGGCACCGGCTTCGAGCACACTGACTTCCTGCAGTGCTGCAAGTTCGCGGAGGGGGACAGCCGCGTGCTGATGATGAAGATGGCGCGCGACCGCGTGGGCGCGCTCGCCGGAGGGCGCGGCGGCGGCGAAAACCAAGCCGCGTCGATTTTCGCGTCGCGACGCGAAGCCGAGGCGGCGGCGGCGCTCGCGGAGGCGCTGAAGGCGGCCGCCTCCAGGGGCTCGTCGCCCGCGGAGGCGTGGGATGAGGTTTCCGAGAGTGCGTACGCGCTGGCGGCCATCGCCATCGAGGAAATCGTGCAGAAGTGGCTCGAACCGCGGGCGAAGCTGTGACGTCGAGACGCGCGTCCGCGCGCGCGCGTCTCGTCGCGCCTGATCACGACGCGTTCGATTTGATTTTCAAGAAGAGTCGTTGCTCGCTCGCCTTCTTCCCCCGTGGGAACGGAACCGTGCTCGCCGCGCGGCACTCGAGGCTGCGCGCGAGACCGCGCGCGAGGCTACGCGTTACACGCCCATGGATTCCAACGAGCTCGCGTTGAGCCCCACCTCCGTGCGGTACACGTACACGCCCGTTCACCTCTTGCCTCGTCCTCCGCCCCCCCTGCTCGGCTTCCGCGAGGCACCGCCCGTGTACGCGTCCTTCCTTCCGTCGAGGCCGGCGCGCGCCGCGGGGTCTCCCACAAGCCTTCGCGCGGACGGACGCTCGCTGGTCGCGCGTGTCGTGCCTCCTCCCGCGTTCTTCGCGCCCTCGCCCGACCCGGGCGACGCTGCCGCGGCGAACGCTCTGTGGGGCCTAGCGGACGCCGCGTTCAACTCCGCCGGCGAGGCCGCGAAGACCACGCCCAAGAAGACCAAGGCGACGACCGCGCCGCGGTCCGGGCGCAAGCGCTCGCGCGGGGGACTGATCACGTCGCCGAAACCGACGGCTCGGGACGAGCCGAAGGCTCGCGAAGACGCGCCTGCGCGCGTGCCGGCGCTTCCGCAGCCGCCGCCGTCGAAGCGCTCTGGCGGGTCTCGCACGCGACCGGTTCCGGCCGAGCCTGCGGCTACACCGTTGGAGGAGATGGAGTACCGAGAATTGAAGTACGATGTCTTCCCCGCGGTTTTCGGCCGGTCGACGACTTCGAACAACAAAGGTTGGATCTACAAGAGGATCAGGGAGCACTTCGACGCGCACGGGGACCCGCGCGTCCAGAAGCCGCGCGCGGGCTCCCGCGCGGAGTATCCCTTGAAGGACGCCACCAACAAAGAAGCGCTCCTCTCCGCGGCGTGACGGCGGCGCGCGCGCCTCGTTCGCGGGCCCCTTTTCGGGAGAGAATGAAGAAAAAAAACGACGCCGAGACGCGCGAGAGACGACCAGGCGAGACCCGCGACGCGCGACGACGACAACGACGATGACGTGAACGCGTGTGATGCGACACTTCTCCTTCTGTTTACGCAATCACGGAAGGAACCGCTCTCGCCTCGCGCCGCTTCTGCGCCGCGCCTTTTTGTCGCGCGGCGAAACCCGAAGAAAAGACGCGCGAGTCTTCTCTCCGCCTCGTCGCTCCGCTTCTCCGCGCGAAAGTATCGCGAGAGTCGTCTTAGCAGCACTGGCTCTTGGCGGCGACCGGCCTCCCCTCCCCCGGGCGCACCGTCGCCCCCTTCGGTCCCTGGTTCAGCGTGGGCTGGCTGGCCATGCGCGTCTTGATCTCCGCGGCCATGGTCATGAATGCCTGCTCGACGTTGGTGGCGTTCTTCGCGGAGGTCTCCAGGAACGGCACGCCGATCTCGTCCGCGAACGCCTTCGCCGTCTGGTAGTCCACCTTCTTCTTCTCCGTCAGGTCGGACTTGTTTCCGACCAAAAGCTTGTTCACGTTCTCGTTGGCGTACCGGTCGATCTCGTTGAGCCACGTCTTGACGTTGGCGAACGAGTCCTCGTCCGTCACGTCGTACACCACGATGATGCCGTGCGCGCCGCGGTAGTAGGAAGACGTGATCGTGCGGAAGCGCTCCTGCCCGGCGGTGTCCCAAATCTGAAGCTTCACGGTCTTGCCCTCCAGCTCGACCGTACGGATTTTCTGGTCGTCCAAGGCGTGAAGCGCGCGGGAAGGGTTCGAGCGCGGTCAGAAGAGGAGCGGACAGCGCCGTTCGGAAGCGCCGTCTTCGCGGCGAAAAAAAAAAACCTTGCGATGACCGGCTTGGAATCTTCCGCAGCCCCATGAGCTGCCTGGCAGGGCTCGCCTCTGGGAGGGGCGTGCTGCAGATCTGGAGCCTCGTCGCGTCGCCCGCCGTCGGCACGGAGGCGCGGGGCTCACGTGGCGCCGTGCACGCGCGGTTCGTTGCGGCGACGCCGCCGGTCCGTCAGCGTCGCGACTTCGTGACGCGCGCGCCGCGGGTCCGGTCGTGAAGAGAGGAGAGGGGAGACGCGAGGGCACGCACGAAGTCCACGCCGATGGTCGAGATGTAGCTGTCCGTGTACGAGTCATCCTGTGGCACGGAGGGATGAGGGTCAGCGCACGCCCGGCTCGGTCTCGTCATGCATCACACGGAGTATAAGGGGTAGATGTGGATAATACGCACCGCGAAGCGCAGCAAAAGGCACGATTTGCCGACGCCGGAGTCGCCGATCAACTGTTGAAGGGAGGGAGAGGAATGTGAGTAACCGAGTGTCGAGCCGAGATTTCCTCGAGATTCGGGCCCGAGTCGAGTCGCGACGCGCGCGGGACCGAGCGGTGACGTGGCGAGAGCGCGAGGGTGACGTACCAGGAGCTTAAAGAGGTAGTCACTGCGGACGGAAGAGGTCGGGGGAATGCGGGCGCGGGCGGAGGAGGTCGTCAGCGTCGAGGAAAAAAGAAGCGTCCAAGCAACCCTCGAACGTTGGGAACGCGCGCGAATTTCGCCAGCACCCCTCTCGCGGGTGGGTCGCAGCCGGCTACGGAGAGCGCAGCCGGGCAGCACGGGGGGGATCACGCACTATTCGGGGTTCATCGTCGCGGCGGGTCAACCGTGCGGCGGCGCGACAACGAATGTGTTGCTCGAGCGGTGTGCGACCTTCGCGTTTCCAGCACGTTCGTGACTGCTGCACCAGGCCGCGTCGTTTGCGGTGAGCCGGTGACGCGCGCCGGACGCCGGATCGATCGAAAACTGCCAGGTGGCGTGCTGGTTTTCTTTCTCTTTTTTCGCTACTACGTAAAAGGCGCGGCTTTCCGTTTCGCGCGTCCGCGCTTCCTCGCGCCGCGCACGACTCATCCGTCGATGACCCTCGGACCCTCTGCTTCTTTTCCCCCCTTCGAAGCCCCCGGCTCCGCGTCGATGGATCCGTCCGGCACGTACTCGGGCGCGGCGTCTACGCTCGCCGCCGGGTCGGTGAGTTCCAACCACCGCCAGTACAGGTAGTCCACGGCGGCCACCGCACAGAAGAGCCACCCCGCGAACACGCCGCACGTGCGCAGTCTCGCCATGCGCCCGTTCATGGTATCTCGCGTTCTGTGCGCCAGATCATAAACGGTCTCCAGCCGAGCCGCGACGTCGTCCCAGCTGTACATCTCCCTCACGCGCGCGTGGATCGCCGCCGGGGAGAGCGCGGCTTCGGCGAGGCTCCCGGGGGCGCCGCGCGGCGGCTTCGGGTTCCCGCCGAGCTCGTTTCGTTTCGCGCGTCTCCCGTTGGCGCTTTCGGAACGCCCCGTCCCCGGGAGCGCCGCGATGGCATCGCTGAGCGCGGCGACGAGCGCCCACGGCTCCGGCTCGGCGAGGAACAGCAGGTCGGGGGGGAGCACCTCAGGCACGCCGCCCACCCCCGTGGCCACCACCAGGCACCCGCAGCACGCCGCCTCGAGTATGGCGATGCAGAAGCTCTCGGTGAGCGAGCAGTTGAGGAACACGTGCGCACGGCGCAGCACGTCTACGACGCGCTCGTGCGGCACGTTCCCGAGGAGCGTGACCCGCGCCGTGAGTCCGTGCTCGCGGGTCATCCTCTCTAGGTGCGGACGCATCGGCCCGTCCCCGGCGACGAGGAAGTCCACCTCCGGGAACGCCGCGCACGCCGCGGGTATCACGCCCGCGAGCAAGTGCACGCCTTTTCGGTACGCCAGGCGCGCCGTGACAGCCACCACCACCCGCCCGTTTCGCGAGCGCATCGAAACTGCGGGCGTGAACCTCGCGGCGTCCACCGCGTTGGGCACCACCGAGACGCGGCGCGGCGGCGCGCCGCTGCGGAGCACGGTGTTTTCCTTCGCCGTGTGCGACACGCACACGACGTGGTTGCAGTCGCTGAGCGTGAGCACCAGGAGCTTGTTCATGTGGATCGCGCTCGTGTCGCTAAACCCGAACAGCGAATGGTCCGTGAACACGCACTTGTACCCCATGGTGCGCGCGTGGAAGACTGCCTCGTGGCCCATCACCGAGAACGCCTGGTGCGCGTGCACGACGGTGATTTTTTCCCGGAGCAGAATCGCGCGCGTCAGCTTGAAGTTGCCGAACACGTCGGGCGCCGTCGACCCGTTGTACACGGGCACGCGGAACGCGTAGTACACCTTCAGCCCGCCGGTCATGTACCTCACGCCGCACCGGTCGCCGTACGCGTGCGTCAGCACGGTCACGCGGTGCCCGCGCTTCAGCAGCCGCTGCGCCAGCGAGTACATGTGCAGCTCCACGCCGCCGAGGTTGGGGAGGAAGAAATCGGAAACCATCAGGATGGATTCGCGAGCGTCGGACGTCGTCCGCGCCTCGGCGTCGCCCTCCCTCCCGGTCCCTTCCGCGCCTCTCCACCAGCCGAGCCCCCGAGCAGGGCCGGGCAGGCACCGCAGGGACTCCGCGAACGATTCGGCTTCGGCGTCGGCTTCGCTTTCGTTTTCGTTTTCGTTCACGTCGCGAACCGTTTCTTCGCGCGCCGCGAACATGACGGCGTGCGCGCGTCGGTACGCCGCACGCGCGATTGGCACACCGGGACGAATGCGCGAAAACACCAACACGACGCGGCGTCCTTCGCCACGCCCTTCGCGTCGCGCGCATCTCGAGTCGTGCGCTTCTGCGTTCAAAACGTCGCCTCGCGAGCCGGTCGAGCCGGTCGTCTCGCGTGGCATTCCGCGCTTCCCCGCGAGACCATCCGCGGTCGTCTCCGGCGGCGCGCACGCGGGGAAGATGCGGAAGCACAGGTACGAGCGCACGTCCTTGGCGCGGACGGCTTCGAGCACCGCCGCCGAGCGGAGCCGGTCGACGTCGATGAACCGAACGCCGCGCTGTCTCGCCCCGGAGAAACGCAGCACGGTCTCGTGCGACAGCCGCACGCCCACGTGGCGCGTGAGCTGCGCGGACTCGGAGACCACGGCGCCGGCCAGAGCGCTCATCGCCAAGCAGGCGGCGAGCGACGCCGCCGCCGCGAACGCGCGCGGCGACGACAAAAATCCGCGCCCCGCGTTTTCCGGACTCTGTGCGGTTCCGCCCGACGAGGTCACGTCGGCGACGGCGGCGAGTCCGTGCGCGACGGCGAAGCACGCCGCGAGCGCGCACCACGCCGGGAACGCCGAGCGCGCTATGGCATCGCTCGTCCTGCGTCGCACGGTGTACTCCGTGGTCTCGTCGTCGACGCGACGCTCCTCCAGCGAGACGCCGCGATGGGTGAGCAGGACCCGGAAGGCGTTGTTACCACCGCGCTCGGGGGATCCGACGGAGACGTCCGCCTTCGCGGGCGCCGCATCGTGAGGCGCCGGGTCGTGAGGCGCCGATCCGCGCCGAGTTCGCCGCGACGACATGCTTCCTGTCTCGCCCGCGCTGCCCCAGCAGACGCGCCGACGCCACCACGGTGCGCCACAGACTGCCTGCCCCAGGGCGAGTCCGTTCTTCCGAGGCCCTCGAAAAAAAAATTCCCCGCATTCGCGCGAAACGCCGGCTCCAGAACGCCACCTTCCTAGATCTTCTCGCGCGTTCTCGTCGTCCGAGGACCCATCATGGGT
>MDSV01239023.1_pt1 | contig 16361 bp, 14 predicted proteins | sample 810851 | NCBI WGS metagenome assembly MDSV01 (sample SAMN05326640, study PRJNA326480) | marine metagenome | isolation source: seawater | place: Atlantic Ocean: North East | collected 2012 | reverse complement strand
TTTATGCGCAAAAGCACTCTCTCCAACAAAAGGTGCACGTTGATTATCCCTTAAATTAGCTTGTTCATTAATAAATTTAGAAACAGATTTTAAATTTTTTAAATTAGATGGATCCATTAGACAGGTATAATCTGTTTTTTGAATAATATTTGCTATTACTGAAATAAGATTACAGTTTCCACAACGCTCTCCAAATCCATTCATAGTTCCCTGAATATGCATTGCACCTGCCCTTAGTGACTCCATTGCATTAGCTACGCCAGTATCAGAATCATTATGCGTATGAACGCCTATCGGTAGATCATAAATATTAGTAATCTGTGTGGTTATTTCAAATACTTCATGCGACAAACATCCTCCGTTTGTATCACATAACACTAATATATCAGCACCTCCTTGCTGAGCGGCAGATAATGTTTTTAAAGCGTATTCAGGATTATCTTTATATCCATCAAAAAAATGCTCAGCATCATAAATAACTTCTTTATGATGTTGTTTTAGAAAACGACACGTATCTTCAATCATTAATAGATTCTCTTCAGCTGTTGTTTTAAGTACCTCTTCCACATGTAATAACCAGCTTTTTCCAAAAATAGTACAAGTAGGTGTATCTGCCTCAATTAGAGCTTTAGCCCCTTTATCTTCCTCAATATTAGTATTAGCTCTTCGTGTACTACCAAATGCAGCTATCTTTGCATGTTTTAATCCAGCATTCTTAATTTCCTTGAAAAAAGCCATATCCTTAGGATTAGAAGCAGCATAACCCCCCTCAATATAATCAACTCCAAATGAATCAAGCATTTGAGCAACTTGTATTTTAGAAGAAGGAGAGAATGTAACTCCTTCTGCCTGAGCTCCATCACGTAATGTCGTGTCATAAATACATATGCGATTTTTATTCACTTTCTACTCCAAAAATTTTTTCATTGTTATTTAGACTACTGATCTCGGTATGTAGAACCAAGTACGAACAACAACTTTAAAAACTATTCATGTTCCTGATTTTCTAGAAATCTTTCTGCTTCAAGTGCAGCTGCACAACCAGTACCTGCTGCGGTTACAGCTTGTCGATAAATACGATCTGCTACATCACCAGCAGCATAAATTCCAGCAATTGATGTTTTAACTCCATCTGCAATTAAATATCCTACATCATCTGTTTTTAAAAACTTTGTAAAAACTTCTGTATTAGGCTTGTGACCAATAGCTGAAAAATAACCTTCGCATGACAATTCTGATATTTTATTTGTTTCAGTATTTCTAATTCGTACACCGATAACACCACTATCATCACCTAGTACTTCTTCTACTACGCTATTCCATGCAATATCAATCTTTTCGTTTCCAATCGCTCGTTCGGCCATAATTTTTGATGCTCTAAATGAATCTCTTCGGTGGATCATCGTTACCTTAGAAGCAAATCGAGTAAGAAAAATAGCTTCTTCACAGGCTGTATCCCCTCCACCAATTACAACTACAGGAACATCTTTATAAAAAGCACCGTCACATGTCGCACATGCAGAAACACCTTTACCAATTAAAGATTGTTCGGATTCTATACCTAGATATTTAGCTGTTGCACCAGTTGCTATTATAATAGTTTTGGCTTCAATTTTCTCATCACCACTTAAGGTTAATGAAAATGGCGATTCAACTAAATCTACATCTGTTACTTCCCCAAACTTGCATCTAGCTCCAAATCGCTCAGCTTGCTCTCTCATTTCATCCATTAATAATGTCCCATCTATACCTTTAGGAAAACCAGGGTAATTCTCTACCTCACTAGTTGTAGTTAATTGACCGCCTGGCTGCATTCCTTCAATGACTAAAGGAGATAGGTTTGCTCGTGCTGTATAAATAGCAGCAGTTAAGCCCGCTGCTCCTGCGCCTATGATTACGACATTTTCCATATTTTAATTTCCTCTAAATACTTAAAAAGGTTATTTATAGCGACCGAAATAGTAATCATTCAAACTTAATCGTCCTAGATAAATTATTTTTAATAATTATTTCTGTTCTGTTTCGTTTGACTCATACAAATAAAACTACAATATTTCATACTTTATGTTCACTTATTGGGGAAAATAGATGGATTTTGATATAATTGTTGTAGGAGCAGGTCCTGGCGGATATCCAGCCGCTATTAAAGCTGCAAAAATGGGAGCAAAAACTGCGATCATTGAACGAGAGTGGCTTGGTGGCACCTGTTTGAATTGTGGTTGTATTCCTACAAAAACTTTAATAGCGGGAGCTGAAACGTACCAAAAAATTCTTCATGCAGAGTCTTTTGGAATTAAAGTTGATAAACCAGAAATTGACTATCCAGCTATGAAATCAAGAAAAGATGGTGTAGTTGATACTCTTAAAGGTGGTATTAAATCATTATTAAATGCTCATGGTATTAGTATTTTTACTGGAACCGGAGCATTCATAGATGCAAATACTATTGAAATAACATCTGAAAATGACGAAAAAAAATCTATATCGTCAAAGAGTATTATTATCGCTACAGGTTCAACCTCTACTGTACCTGGATTTATTCCTTCAGATGATAAGATTGTTGAAAGCAGAGGTTTTCTAGATCTTGATAAATTACCCAAATCACTTCTCGTTTTAGGAGGAGGCTACATTGGATGCGAACTAGCATGTATGGCTGCGAGCCTGGGTGTTTCTGTAACAGTCGTAGAATTATTAGACGATGTTCTTATGTTGTTAGATAAAGATATTCGACAAGTTGTTAAAAAATATATGAAAGATCAACTTAATGTTACGTTTATTACGGGTCAGGCTATGGAGAATATTAAGGCCAATAAAAAAGAGGTTACTGCTTCTGCTGGTAATAATAAACTATCTGCAGAAATGTTACTAGTTGCAGTAGGAAGGAGTCCTGTTATTGATGGGTTAAATCCAGAAAAAGCAGGTATCGATGTAAACGAAAAAGGTTTTATTTCTGTTGATGAACTAAGTCGTACTAATATTGACAATATATATTGTATTGGAGATGTTTCTGGTCGTATTCAACTTGCCCATGCAGCGACTTCTCAAGCTATTTATGCAGTTGAGCATATACTTAGCCAAGAAGAGAAAATTGAGGAAGTGATTATACCTGGTGTTATCTTTACCACGCCAGAAGTAGGTTTAGTTGGTTTAACTGAGCAAGAAGCCAAAGATGCAAATATTTCATATAATGTGGGCAAGCACTATTTCCGTGGTTTAGGAAAAGCGCTTGCTTCAAATGAGACCGAAGGTTTTGTAAAGATCATAGCTGATAAAGAGAGCGACATCATTATTGGCGCACAATGTGCAGGACCTCATGCTACAGACTTGATTAGTGAGATGGTACTTGCTATTCGTGAGGAAATAACAGCTGAAGAATTAGGTAACACTGTTCATGGTCATCCTACATTTGCTGAAATATGGATGGAAGCAGCACATGCATTACATAAAGCATGTATTCACGCACCCCCTGCTCGTTAATAAATGATTAAGAAATTATTTATATTATTTGCACTCATGCTCCCCTTTATAGTAATGGCTGAATGGTCAGGACAAATTAGTGCCTCTGCATTATCAAGAGATAGCAATACCCTACGTAAAAAATCAAATAATACTATTCAAGAAAAACAACAATTAATCGACGATACAAAAATTCAAATTCAACTTAAATATAAAAAAGATGTGCATGAAATTAAATGGACTTCTAAATATAGATTTTATGAAACAGATATTAGAAAAATTGATGATCAAATAACATTAATTCAAGATTACAAATATACTCTTGAGAATAAGCCATATTATTTAAGTACACGAAGCATGTATCAGCAAGATTATCGAAGGGCAATTGATCATGAGGTGTTACAAACTTTAGAAATTGGAATAGAGTGGCTAGATAAAAAGGATATGATGTTTTCTACATCAATAGGCCCAGCCTATCACCGTTACTTAAAATCTGATGTTGAGCAAGACCGAAATGTTGAGTTAATGAAAGTTGTATTCACAGAACGATTCAGATGGGAATTAGTAGATGATTTAGCAATCATTCAACAATATAGACACCAAGGCGACTTTGATAATTATCAATTTTTATTTTCAGTAGGTATTGAAAATAGACTTATCTCGAATACATTCCTTAAATTGGAATATAAAATTGAAGAAGATACAGAAGTTAGCTACGATAATAAGGCTTATTACAATCGTTCTTTGTTAACGAGTATAGTGTACAAATTTTAATGAAAGAAAAAATGACTAATTTAGAATGTCTACGTCACAGTTCTGCACATATTATGGCAGCAGCTATATGTAGGATATATCCAAATGTAAAACTTGATATAGGACCACCTACAGATGAAGGCTTTTATTATGATTTAGATTTAACCGATCGAATAACACCTAATGATTTTGAAAAAATAGAAAAAGTTATGCAGGACATCATTAATGAAAATCATCCATTTGAGCGCAAAGAAGTAACTCGAGAAGATGCACTAAAGATTTTAAAGGATCAGCCCTATAAGATAGAACGACTTGCAGATATTCCTGAAGATGATACAATAACCTTTTATACATGTGGAGAATTTACGGATTTATGTAAAGGAGAACATGTTGAAAGTACCGGTAAAATCAAGGCTTTTCAAATTACAAATATAGCAGGCTCATACTATAGAGGCAAAGAAACTAATCCTATGCTTCAGCGACTTTATGGAACAGCTTTCAATAATGCTAAAGAATTGAGATTATACACAAAACAAATCGAAGAAGCTAAAAAAAGAGATCATCGTAAATTAGCCAAAGAATTAGATTTATTTTCAATCTCTGAAACTGTTGGGCCTGGATTGGTAAATTGGCATCCCAAAGGATCAAGAGTGCGTTCAATTATAGAAGAATTTTGGAAAAATGAGCATTTTAAAAATGGGTATGAATTACTTTACACCCCTCATGTTGGAAAATCCTCGTTATGGGAAACATCCGGGCATTTAGATTTTTATCGAGAAGGAATGTATGCAGCCATGGATATAGATGGTCAAGAATATTTCGCCAAACCCATGAATTGTCCTTTTCATATAGAAATTTATAAAGCAGGACTTCGATCATATCGGGAACTTCCACTTAGATGGGCAGAATTAGGGACTGTCTATAGATATGAAAAAACAGGAACCCTTCATGGGCTTTTCAGAGTGCGGGGTTTTACACAAGATGATGCCCATATTTTTTGCACTTCGGAACAAATGGAAGATGAAATAATTGAAGTAATACGCTTTTGTAATTTCATTTGGCATACATTTGGATTTACTGAAGTAAAAGCATATCTTTCTACTCGCCCTGAAAAGGCAGTTGGCGATAAAAAGCAATGGAATCAAGCAATATCATCGTTAGAAGCTGCCATTAAATCTGAAAATATTCCTTATGAAATTGATGAAGGTGGTGGTGCATTTTACGGACCAAAGATAGATTTAAAGATTAAAGATGCAATTGGACGTGAATGGCAAACTAGTACAATTCAATTCGATTTTAATTTACCCGAACGATTCGATTTAAAATATGTTGGATCAGATGGTAATCAACATAGGCCTTATATGATTCATCGAGCACTTTTTGGAAGCATCGAAAGATTCTTTGGGATCCTAATCGAACATTATGCAGGTGGTTTTCCAGTATGGCTGTCTCCTGAGCAAGTAAGGATAATACCTTTCTCCGAAGACCAATATTCATATGCTGATGAACTTAAAGATAAATTAGAAACTAAAAACATAAGAGTTACCATTGATAAAAAATCAGGCCAACTCAACGGAAAAATAAAAAATGCTCAACTTGATAAGATTCCATATATGCTTATCGTAGGAAAAAATGAATTATCGGAAAAAACTGTATCTGTAAGACATCGTTTACAAGGAAATCAAGGTACACAATCCATTGAATCATTTATTCAAAAAGTCAAAGAAGAAGAAGAAGATAAAATAAATCCTAACATGGAGGTAAAAAATAAATAAGTTCGAAGGAAAAAGAAGACCACAAACACGTATTAATCAATATATACGTATTCCAGAAATAAGAGTAGTTGACTATAATGGTGATCAACTTGGTGTTATGAAAACTGCAATTGCACTTAAAAGAGCGAAAGATTACGGTTTAGATCTTGTAGAAATATCACCTACCGCTAAACCACCATTATGTAAAATAATGGATTATGGTAAATTTAAATATGAGCGTGATAAAAAGAAAAAAGAACAAAAAAAGAACCAAGTTCAAACTAAATTAAAAGAAGTTAAGTTTCGTGTAAATGTAGGTGAACATGACTATGAAACCAAAATGAGAAATGTGAAAAAATTTATAAGTAATGGAGATCGTGTAAAAATTTCTCTAATGTTTAGAGGAAGAGAAAATGTACATGCTGAACTTGGTCTAGAAGTTATTAATAGAGTAATACAAGATACGATAGATATAACTACTGTAGATCAAGCACCTCGTCATCAAGGAAGATTTGTTACGGCTGTACTAGTACCTAAAAAGAAATAATTTTAATTTTTATATTTTATAGCAGCATTAATAAAGCTCTTAAACAAAGGATGGGGACTTATAGGTTGAGACTTAAATTCTGGATGTGATTGCGTTCCTACAAACCAAGGATGATTACTTAATTCAATCATTTCTACCACACCAATTTCTTTGTTTAAACCTGATAAAATCATCCCATTTTTTTCTAAAATATCGCGATAATTATTGTTTACCTCGTATCTATGACGATGCCTTTCAGATACTTTCTTAATTTGATATGCGTCATATACTTTTGAATTTTTAAGGAGCTCACAATTGTAAGCACCAAGTCTCATAGTTCCTCCTTTACTTAATACTGATTCTTGTTCACTCATTAAGCAAACAACGGGATGATCGATATCGATATGTAAATCTTCTTTGAATTCAGTAGTATGAGCATTATTTAGACCACAAACATTTCTACTAAATTCGATTATCGCACATTGGAGACCTAAACAAATTCCAAAAAACGGAATATTATTTTCACGTGCGAATTTAGCAGCAGAAATTTTTCCTTCTAGACCTCTTGATCCAAATCCTCCTGGAATTAAAATTCCATCAAAATTTTCTAAGATAAATGGATTTTTCTCTATTTCTTCAGCAGCGACTTTTTGAATTAGTATTTTTTTACCTAATGCGTAACCACTATGCTGTAATGCCTCATCTATTGATTTGTATGCATCTTGTAATTCTGAATATTTACCCACTACACCAATTGAAATTTCATCATCTAAATTTTTAATATTATCAATCAACTTTTCCCAATCTTTTAAATTACATAAAGTTTGTTTTAATTGGAAATGATCAACTATTATTTGATCTAATCCTTCTCTAAAAAGGATTAAGGGTATTTCATAAATACTTATTCCAACATCTTTTTCTACAATCACTGATTCTCTTGGTATATTACAAAATAATGATAATTTATTTAAATGTTCTTCTTCTAGATCCACTTCTGTTCTACATATCAAGACATCTGGCATAATTCCAATTTCTCTTAATTTAGCTACACTTTGTTGACTAGGTTTTGTTTTTACCTCACTAGCAGCTTTTATAAAAGGAACATAGGTGAGATGAATAAACATTGAATTATTTCTTCCTACTTCAAATGCTAATTGTCTAATTGATTCTAAGAAAATTAATCCCTCAATATCACCAACAGTGCCGCCAAGCTCTATTAGTATAATATCAGGATTTTGCTCTTCTATTTTTCTAATACGATATTTAATTTCATTAGATATATGAGGTATAGACTGGATAGTTGCCCCTAAATACTCTCCCTGACGTTCTTTTTTAAGAACGTCCCAATAAATACTTCCAGCTGTAATATTACTAGATTGAGAGGTCGGCTGACCTGTATACCTTTCGTAATGACCTAGATCTAAATCAGTTTCTGCCCCATCATCTGTAACATAAACCTCTCCATGTTGATATGGACTCATAGTACCTGGATCTACGTTTAGATATGGATCCATTTTTAACATTGATATCTTAAGACCACGATTAATTAATAATCTTCCAATTGAAGCTGCAGTAATGCCCTTACCTAAAGAAGATATTACTCCGCCTGTAATAAATAGATATTTAGTCATTAATATAATTCCTCAAAAAAAAACAGTACGGAAAGTTACACTATATCTTATTTTATTAAATCCCTAGATAAAAATTCAATTATCATTAGGAGGCTACAATTAAGATTCTTGATTGACTACGTATAATAAGTTGTAGACAATCTAAACGCTTGGAGAATAAATGAAAATATTAATTTTAAATGGACCTAACCTTAATTTATTGGGCAACAGAGAGCCTGATATTTATGGAACTGAATCATTAGATGATATTGAAAATCAACTAAAACAAAAATTTCCTAATATAGAAATTGAATTTAAACAATCTAATGCAGAGTCAGAATTAATTACATGGATTGGAGATGCCCCTATAAAATATAATGGAATCATTATTAATCCTGCTGCTTTAACACATACAAGTTTAGGTCTATACGATGCTTTAAAGGCTGTAGCTAACCAGGTACCGGCTATTGAAGTACATCTAAGCAATACTCATAATCGAGAAGAAATAAGACATAAAAGTGTTACAGCTGGAGCTTGTATAGGTCAAATAATGGGTTTTCGTGGATTTAGCTATATTTTAGCTATGGAAGCATTATTAAAATCACTAAAATTAATTAATTAATTACTAGTTTCCTAAAAGCATCTTCAAATAAATAATCTGAAGGAATTGTTTTATTCAGACTAGTTGATAATTTTTCCATAATTATAATACAATTTAATAAATCATTAGGATTTACTATTTCTGCTTGCCTTTTAAGAAGCTTAATATTTTTTTTATAATGAATGAATTCGTCATCATTCGTAGAAGATAAAACTAATAAATCACGAAACCAGTTCATAAAAATAGATATAACTTTATTAATACGATGTTTTTGAAAAGATGATTTAATGGCAATGATTTCTTCCTTTTGAATAATTTCATTATTCGAAAACCGACCTTCTAAATCTTGATTTATCTGATCATACATTTTAGAAACATAGGTTTTAAATTTCTCAGTAAAAATAGAGGCCTGAACACTATTTTTAAGTGGAAAATTTTCTAATAATCTAATTATATCGCATGGAATATTATCATCAATGGATGATTTTAAACCAATTTTTTGACATCTACTTGTTATAGTCGGTAACAACGAATTTACTGATGCTGTAACTAAAATAATCATACTTCCTAAAGGAGGTTCTTCTAAAATTTTAAGTAACTTATTTTGAGCCGAAATATGAATACGATCAGAATGTAGAATTACACAAGCTTTCCATTTATTATTGAATGCTGTTTTATTCATACGATTCATAATTACCTCGATATCGCCGACAAGTATAGTTCTTGATTTACTCGTAGGTCTGATCCATAAGCAATCTGGATGCTTTTTCTCTTCAATTAGACGAGATGTTTTAGATTTAAAAAAACTATCATCGTAAATATCTGACGGTATATTTGATTTTTCACTAATATCACAAAATAATAATTGTATCATTCTAGTGCTGAATAATAACCCATCAGTCTCAGGATCACCTTCAATAATATATGCATGACTGATATGTTGCGAACTAAAACTATTTTTTATAGCTAACCAAGAGGAATTAATTAATTGTTTTCCCATTAAAAATTCTCTTTTTTAAGAACTTGAGCTAAAATTTCTTCGGAAATTACGTTAATGGATTGATTTGCATCAATTTTAATAATTCTATCAGATTTTTCAGCAACTTCATTGTATCCCTGATAAATTTTATGATGAAAATTAACATCTTCCTTTTCAAATCTATCAAACTTACTATCATCATTATTATATCTTTTCTTAATACGTTTAAAACCTGTATTCACATCTAATTGTAATAAAAATGTTATGTTAGGCGTGATGCCTGCAGTTACTATTTTATTTAACAAATTAATATGATTTAGATCAATATTACGACCAAAACCCTGATATACTATAGTAGATTCAATAAATCGATCGCATAAGACCCAATCACCTTGTTTAAGAGCTGGTAAGATAACTTCTTCTACTAATTGAGCTCTACTTGCCTGAAACATAAGTAACTCTGATAAAATAGAAATATTATTTCTATAATCAGACATTAATATTTTTCTAATATTTTCACCTAGTTGAGTTCCACCTGGTTCTCTAATACAAATAACCGATTGTTTTTTTTGACGTAGTGAGTCTGCTAAAAGCTTAATTTGGGTTGATTTTCCACTTCCTTCAGGACCCTCGAATGAAATAAAACGCATTATTGCTTCCTCAATTTAAATCCCTCAGAAGTATCTTTAATAATCCATCCTAAACTAGCAATTTCATCTCTTATTTTATCTGATTTTTCCCAATTCTTTTCATCTCTTGCTATAGCTCTAACTTTTGCTAATTCATTAATAGTTTCAGGAATTAATTCGTTCTCCGGAATAATAAAACCAAATACGTTATCTATCTCGTTTAATATTTGAATTATTCCATTAGCTTCCTCAGGTGAAATATCATGATTACTCATTAAAATATTACCCTTATGAACAATATCAAATAAGGCTGAAAGAGCTCCTGAAACATTCATGTCATCATCCATATATCCAATAATTTTCTTTTTATTTAAATGAACCCATGAGGGTATTCGACCTTTACTATTATCTTCTGTTAAATCTTTTAATTTAAAATAAAACTCATCTAGTCTTTGAAGAGCTGCTTTGTTTGCTCTTAAGGATTCGAATGTAAAATTTAAAGCCTGCCTATAATGAGAACTAATCAATTCGTATCGAATTTCCCGGCCAGAAAATCCTAAATCTATGATTTCTTGTAATGTATAAAAATTACCTAGAGATTTAGACATTTTTTTTCCATCAACAATTAAATATCCACAATGCATCCAAAAACGAGAGTATGTTTTTCCAGAAATAGCTTCTGATTGAGCGATCTCATTTTCATGATGAGGACAAATATTGTCTACTCCTCCGCAATGTAAATCAAAACTTTCGCCTAATAAGGTTGTACTCATTGCTGAACATTCTATATGCCAACCTGGCCTACCTTTTCCCCAGGGAGATTCCCAAAATACCTGCCCATCATCCTGACTGTATGCTTTCCATAAAGCAAAATCTCCAACATTATCCTTTTCATATTCATCTTGATCAATCCTTACTCCCGACTTCATGCCTTCTTTATCTAGTTTTGCTAAATCACCATATCTATCAAACTTATTAATTCGATAATATACTGATCCATCTTCAGATTGATATGCATAATCTAAATCAACTAATTTTTTAATCATATTAATCATTTCAGGAATATAATCGGTTGCTGCAGGGTAATGTTCAGCTGGTTCAATATTTAATATTTTTAAATCTGTAAAAAAAGCATCAATATATACTTTAGTAAATTCCTTAAGACCTTTACCTTCCTCTATAGAACGCTTAATTGTTTTATCGTCCACATCTGTAAGATTTTGAACCTGCTTAACATTATAACCACTAAACTTTATATATCTTCGTAATAAATCTTCAAAGATATATGCTCGAAAATTGCCAATATGCGCATAGTCATATACTGTAGGTCCACATGTATACATACGAATAGTCTTGCCATCTATAGCAGTTAAAGGCTCTTTCTTTCTAGTCATTGTATTATAAATCATAAAAGACATTTTTATTCCCCTATATTAGTAATTGGAGCATCTCTCCAAAGACCTTCTAAATCGTAAAAATCTCTTATATCATTATCAAATAAATGAATCATAATTCCGTATACATCTAAAATCATCCAGCCACTTTCAGGAAGACCATTTTTCCTAATGTCATTAAAACCCTGTTTCTTTAGAAATAAATATAAACCCTCAAATAAAGCTTTTAAATGAGGTATATTAGATCCGTTAGCAATTATAAAAAAATCAGAAATAGTAGAAATCTCTCTAACATCTATTAACTTAATATTCCATGCTTTTTTTTCCTCTAAAAAAGAAGAAATATTAGTAATTATTTTATTATCATTATGCTTCATATTTTTTTTTATTTAATTAGGTGTATACTAAATTTTCAATGATGTATCTATAAACATCTTTTGGAATAAATTTTTCTACAGATTTTTTCTCTTTAATAGCTCTTCTAAGTTGAGTGGACGATATTTTAGGAACAGACATTCTAATATAATTTTCCATAAGATTTTGTTTATATTTTTTACTAAAAGAGCTATACAAAATCAATTCTTGATTATTTTCATAACCCGCACGATCGTAAATTATAATTTGACAAAGATTAAATATCTCATCAATTTTATACCATTTATCTAAACTAGAGATAACATCACTACCTAATAAAAAATAAAGCTGTGCACTAGGATATAATGACCGATAATATTTTACAGTATTAACCGAAAAAGATATTTTTTCATTTTCTAATTCAAAGGATGATGTAGAAAAATATGGATACTCTTTTAGAGCAAGTTCAACCATTTTCAAACGATGTTTTTTTGATACAATCTCTTGATCAAGCTTATGGGGAGAAATAAGAGCGGGAATAAAAATAATATTATTTAAATTTAAATTTTTTAGTAACTCTTTAGCTGATTGTACATGACCTTCGTGAATAGGATTAAAAGAACCGCCAAATAAACCTATTTTAAGTTTCTGATTACTAGGATTCATAAAAATTAAGAATACAATATATTAGTACCATCTAGTACCAACATTTATAACGTCACCCGCTTCTATTTTTATATCCTTAGAGGGATCCTTCTCTATTTCTTTTAAATTAAAATAAAACATTTGACCTTGTCTTGTAACAGATACATTTTTTTTGTTTGCAAAAGTGGAATAGCCACGTGCACTAGCTATAGCTTGCATTAAGGTTGTTCCTCGACTTAATTGGAACTTTCCTGGTTCATTAACTTCACCTTGAACATAGTATGCTTTTGCTGTCATTGCTACATTAACTGAAACAGTTCGATAAATTTCACCGTTAATGTATAGATCTTCTATTTTCTGCTCTAATTCAGATGTGGTCAGATCAGAAGCTTTCGTAGGTTTATCAATGTGAAGTAAATTAATATTTCCTCTTTCGTCGATAATTACCTCTAAAGTATTTTGGTCAAAAATACCACTAAAACTAATAAACAAGGGATCCATAGGTTTTAGTTTATAGGCCTCTATTTTTCCATTATCTCTAGAATTAGATGAATCAATTTCCAGATTAGTTGTTAAGCAACCATTAAGAAGTGACAATAAAATAATTACTGGACATATTAATATTTTTTTACAAAGCGTATACATATTTAACTTTTCAAATTTTTCTTTCGTCATCAGTTGGGTTATCCGAACTATAGTAATCAGAATAATAACTATGGTAGTAGTAGTAGTAGTCATCTCGCATGACATTAATATTATTCAGAACAATACCAGTTATTTTAACATCTTGTGAATCTAGCATAAGTTTAGCTTTTCTTATCATATCTATTGGGTATTTTCTGTACTGCACTACAAGTAATGCTCCATCAACTTCTTTTGCTACAATTGATGCATCACTAATACCAACAATAGGAGGGGTATCGATTAGGACTAGATCATATTTACTTCTTAAACTATTTGTTAGTTCTTTAATTTTCTTTGGATCTAGAACACCGAGAGATGCTCTGGGAAGTCTTCCTGATGGCAAAAAATGTAAATTAGGAATACTAGTTGCTTTAATTGCTTCTTCAACAGGAACGTCTCTTAACATCACATTTGTTAAACCAAACCGATTTGATATTCCAAGTATAGTATGCTGAACTGGACGACGTAGATCAGCATCAACTAATAACACTCTAATTCCTTGTTGTGCTGAAACATAAGCTAAATTAAATGCTGTTGTAGATTTTCCTTCTCCGGCGCCTGCAGAAATAACAACATATGCACCCCCTTCGATATGATCTGTAGATAACTCTAAATTAGTTTTAAGAACCCTGTAGGATTCTGAATTCTCACTATCAGGACCCTCCTCTATTAATGGCCTTACTTTTTGAGGAACTAATCCTATAACCCTTGATCCTAAATGATTTTCTGCGTCTTCAATTGTCTTTACAGATGTATCAAGATACTCGATAAAATAGGCTAGTATTACTCCTAATGATAAGCCGGTAATGATACTTAATAAAATATTTAAAAATAAATTTGGACTTACAGGTCTTAAATTCACCTCAGCTACATCAATAATATTCACTGGATTCCTAGGTAATTGCATAGTAATGATCTCTTGGCGATGTTTTGCCATTAATTGGTTATAAATGAATCTTTCAGTTTCAAGATCTGCTAAAGCATTTCTATAAGGTCTAAATTTAGCCCCTTGAGATTCGATAGTATCGGTTCTTACACTTGCAAGAACCTTATCGAGTCCATCAAACTTATTCTTTGCAATAATATATTCCGTTTGTAAGCCCTTTCTTAATGCCTGAAGTCGTTCTTTTAATGTTTTCTCGAGTGATTCTTTTTGAAGATTTAGTCGTTTTATTTCCGGATGATTTTTTCCAAAACTAGCACTGACTGAACTTAACTCGACTTCAACCTCTTGTATTTGTTGTACTGTGTTTACAACGTACTGATCGAAAGTTATGTAGGAGGCCTGTTCAGCTAAATCCTCATCATTTAAACCATTAAGAATTTCAATAAGTCCACCTTTTTCAAGCATTTCATTTTGGGCAAAAAGTCTATCGCCCTCCAATTGCTGCATTCTTACTTCACCTACATCAAACTGTCCTTCTCCGCCAACAACAGCAATATTTAGCTTCTCTCTTATAGTTTGAATTTTTTCTTCAGCTTGATCAACACGAATTCGTTGATCAGAAAGTGATTCCTCTATTTTATCAATAGCGGATCGATTATCTTCAGCTGCTAAATTTAATCTCGAATCACGATAAACTTGTGCAATTTCATTAGCTATTTCAGCTGCCTCTTTCGGATCATCCCTTCTAACATTTATGACAATTAATGATGTATCCCGCTGCTGAAAAATATTTAAACTATTCTTTAATATTTTGTATGTTATCTCACGTGGAAGAGCTCCTTTCTTGCTCTTCCATCTTTCTTGTAAACTAAGCCGATAAATTACTTCATGTAAGATAGGTTTAGATTGAAGAATTTCAAATTGAGTTTTTAGAAAATAGGGATTATAGATATCTCCTCGAACACTTGCAAAAGGATTAACCGATGGACCATCCTCAGAAACTTCTATACGTGAAGATGCAGCATAAATATTTGGTAACAATAAGGTATAAATAGTACCTGTAAGCACTATTAGAAAAGTTATAGATAAAACGAGCTCTTTTCGTGATCTTATGACACGCCAATAATCCAAAAAATGAGTATTTTTATTTTCTTCTTGCCCTACATCTTTCATTTTTAGCCTTCAACTATATAAAGAAGGCAAGGTTGTTATCCTCGCCATTCTATTACTTACGACAATCTATTGCCTAAATATTATATCTCAATCCTAGAAATAGTTTGTTTCTTTCTGTTTCACTTCCATCATAACCTTCACGATTACGGCTTTGTACACCGATCTCAAATCCCGTCAGTTCATTTATCTGATATGATAATCTAGCATTTATTACTTTATTAAGATCTTCGACAGTAACTGTTGCATTTTCATCTCTATCAAATGAAGATATATATTCCGATTTGATGAATGAGTAAGATAATGAAAAGCTTAAGTCTTGAGTAAAGTCATGTTGAAATGCGGTCAAAAAATCTGATCTATTTTCTGCATTAAAAGCAGTTAATGTGGTGAATTGCATACTATGCGAAATGCTTGAATTTATTCTTGTTCTATCTGAAATTTCATAATTTAAACCTAATTTATAAAATTCTTCTCTACTTGTGCTTTCAGCATTAAACATATTTTCAACAGTACCTGAACTTATACCTAGTTGTCCTGAAGCCTTAATTTTAGAAGAGAAGGAATGATCATAACCACCATATACATTTAGAACACTCAACCCCCCAGCATTAAATTTGATCTTATGTGAAGTATAACTCATACCAGCTGATAGTGATTTATAATCACTTAATGCGCGTGATGCAAAATATGACAATAAGTACCGATCAAAATCTCTTGTTTCGAAGTTTTGCGGATCATTTTTATTTCTTCTTAAAACATATCCACCTGTCATACCTAAATCTGTTGCTTCGCCTAATTTTCTTTTTAACGATGCTTTAAAATCATTTTGAGCATAATATCTACCATTTAATTGATCTATATCCGGCTCATGAATCATAGCCCTATCTGTAAATTGTAATTGTGTAGATTTATTTATT
>MDSV01239932.1_pt1 | contig 16365 bp, 15 predicted proteins | sample 810851 | NCBI WGS metagenome assembly MDSV01 (sample SAMN05326640, study PRJNA326480) | marine metagenome | isolation source: seawater | place: Atlantic Ocean: North East | collected 2012 | reverse complement strand
CTTCCGCAATAGCAAACCCAAGTTCCGGATTACCCTCATAATTAAACGGCATGTTTTTGATGAAATGTGGCAACTCGTTACTGGTGTACACACCTTCAAACCTTGGGGCGTTGTTTATGTGATAACCACTATTAACAAGCCAGTGAGTATCAAAGACGATGATCGTGTCTATACCCGCATCTCTGCAGCGCTTCGAGATTTCTTTATGACCTTTGATCGCATGGTCCCTGCAACCCTTGTGGGGCCCATCCATTTCAGATAGGTACATGGACGGGACATGAGTGATCTTAGCGGCGTAGGCTAGCTTTCCCATTTCTTTTCCTCCAACTCACCGTCCTAACACTGGCACATTGTGCAGGTCATGCGCGATACAGACATTCTTTGTCTCCATGTAGAAATCAAAGCTGTAATCGCCGCCATCGCGACCAATACCGCTGGCTTTCATGCCACCAAATGGAGACGGTAGATTGCGATTATTCTCAGAATTAAACCAAAGCATGCCCGCGTCAAGTGATTTGGCCATACGCATTGAACGACCAACATCTCGAGTCCATACATATCCAGCTAGACCGTATGGTGTATCGTTTGCCACCCTGACTGCCTCGGCTTCATCGGCAAAAGACAACACGGAAAGAACTGGGCCAAAAATTTCTTCCCGAGCGATTCGCATATTATTTGACGTATTAGTAAACAGTGTAGGAGAAACAAAGTTACCAGGGCCGAGGTCATCTGGAACGTCACCTCCTACAGCGATGGTTGCTCCTTCTGCCAATGCTAGTTCCACGTAACTCAGCACTTTCTCATGATGGACTTTGCTGATCAACGGTCCAACCTCTGTCTCCGGGTCAAGAGGATCGCCGACTTTAAGGTTCGAAACACGCTGCTCAAGATCTTTCAAAAAGAGATCTTTGATGCCATTTTGGATAAGAAGTCTAGAACTCGAAGTGCACCGCTGCCCGTTTAGGCTGTAGAGCATGAAGACAACAGCATCAAGTGCGCGTTGATAATCAGCATCATCGAACACAATGATTGGATTTTTACCACCGAGCTCGAAGTGAACACGCTTCAGTGTATCCGCGACTTGGCGCATGATTTGAGTTCCCGTGGCACTTTCTCCAACCAATGCCACAGCCCTGATCTCTCTATTTTCAGTCAAACGTTTACCAGAAGTTTCACCCAAGCCATTTACCGTATTCCAAACACCTTCTGGGATACCGACCTCTCTCGCGATTTCCGCTAACAGCATAGCTGATAGCGGTGACATTTCTGCAGGCTTATGGACAACCGTGCAACCCGCCGCAAGAGCTGGAGCAATCTTCCATGTCGCCAACATAAAAGGGGTGTTCCAGGGGGTGATAATGGCTACTGGTCCTATCGGGCTTCTGATCGTGTAATTAGTATGATGATCCTGGAATAGCGACTGCCCGTTAGCTGCCTCTGGCGCTTTATCGGCAAAAAATTTGAAATTTTCTGCACCACGCATCGCAGCCTGCTTCATAAAACGGATGGGCTGTCCACAATCCATCGATTCAATAAGAGCAATTTCATCAGCACGCTCAACTATTCGATCGGCCAGCTTATTAAGCAGTTTTTTTCGCATAGAACCCGTTGTAGCTCGCCATTCTTCAAAAGCTATCGCTGCAGCATGACAGGCTCGGTCAACATCAGCACCGGACCCATGGACCACCTGACCAAGACTACTGTTGTCTGCAGGCGTGAGATTCTCAAAAGTGCTCGCCCTTTCTGGCACAAGAAACTCTCCATTAATGAAATGTCCCGTCGTTTCTGATCTAAATCGTGCGAGGTATTCTCTGGCTCTGCGCTTGTTATCTGAAAATTCTGTCATAGGACTCTAATTATCCCTGCTTTCTTCACCGAAAACTCGTCAACGAATCTCCGTTATTTAAATAACATGTTAACCAAGATGAAAATAAAGGTATATAAATCTGGTGATATTTGGGCTGTAATATAAATAACATGTTATGTGAAAAATCCAATGCGCTTTATCAGTTTTGAACACAACGATCGTTCCAGCTGGGGCGCTCTCATCGACAACCAAATTGTCGACCTCGGGGTTCACATCGGAGGTGATCTGAAGAAGGCTATCGCACATGATCACTTGGCCACTGCTATAACGGTAGCCCAGAAAACGCAGCCAAGTCTGATGCTATCTGCCGTGCGGCTTAAACCTCCCATACCCACTCCAGAAAAAATCGCGTGTATCGGTGTCAACTATGCAAATAGGAATGCGGAGTATAACGACGGATCAGAAGCTCCATCGAAACCGAGCCTTTTTATGCGAACGCCCGACTCTCTGACCTCGCACAATGGTTATCTTTTACGACCGCCCGAGTCCGAACAGTTAGATTACGAGGGGGAAATCGTTGTTGTCATTGGCAAAGCTGGTCGCAGAATTCAACAGCAAGAAGCCTACGAACACATCGCGGGATTAACGATCATGAACGAGGGCACAATCCGCGATTGGCTACGCCACTCGAAGTTTAACGTTACTCAAGGAAAGAACTTCTACCATTCAGGTTCAGTAGGACCTTGGCTTGTTTCAGCCGACGAATTTAGCGCCCAAAACTACGAAAACATGCGCGTCATTACGAGAGTGAATGGTGAAGAGCGTCAGAACGATACAACCGCAAATATGATGTTCCCGATTAATTTCCTGATAGCCTATCTATCGCAGTTCTACCTACTAAAGCCTGGAGATTTGATCGCTACCGGAACACCTAATGGTGCAGGAGCTCGCTTCAATCCTCCCAAATGGCTAAAACCTGGCGATACGGTGGAAGTGGAAGTCGAGGGGATTGGAATCCTAAGAAACGAAGTAATTGACGAAAAAGTGTAATGAAGAACGGCAGCGAGAAAGCATTGCGCAGTTTTGATAGGTCACTGCCTATGGCTTTGCTGCGAGCTCGCGAAGCTGTCATGAAAAAATTCTTGCCTTCTTTGCGTGCCAACAACTTATCTTCACAACAATGGCGCGTTATACGAGCTCTTCGGGAAAAGGATGGACAAGATCTGTCAGAATTATCTGCTCGCTGTTTTCTTTTGATGCCTAGTCTTTCAAGAATCGTGCAAAACCTAAACAAACGTGGCTTGATTAGCAGATCCCAATCAATGACAGACAATCGACGTTCTCTGATCTACTTGACCGATGTCGGCCATGATCTCTTTAAAGCAATCGCACCAAAGTCCATTGACCGCTACGATTACATTACGGATCGTTTCGGTTATGGCAAGCTCGAATTGCTATACGAATTACTGGATGATCTCGTCGAGAAACTCGATGAGGGAGCTGAATCGAATGACCGACCAATCTGACGCTTATCACAAAATAAGTATCACGCCAGCAGCCGAACCTAAAGGGTGTCCCTTTCATGAGACGTTCACACCTTTCGACCCCAACTACCTTCAAAATCCCTACGAGCAACTCGAACGACTGAGTGCAGATACACCTATTTTCTATGCTAGGCGATTAGGTTATCTGGTAGTTACTGGTATGGAGAACGTCACAGAAATTCTCAAGAATCATGACATTTTCTCCTCAGGAAATGTTCAAGACCCCGTTTTTCCAATATGCGAAGCCGCGCAAGCAATACTGGCAACCGACGACTACAACCCACAGGCTGTCATGTCGAATTGTCAGCAGCCCGACCATACACGTATTCGTGCCTTCACCCGCGAAGGTTTTAGTTCTCGTCGAATGAAAGTTCTAGAACCCTATATCCGTTTGACGACAGAAAAGTTAGTCGAGCAAATGATCGAGAAAGGTAAGCCCGCAGATATCGTTTCGTGTCTTGCCCACCCGATGCCTGGTCAGGTTATTTTCCGGTTTATTGGATTCCCGGAGGAGGATGATGCAAAACTGATTCACTGGACCTCCAATCGTCTTATTTTTACGTGGGGGAAACCCTCCGACAAGCAGCAAGTAGAAATTGCGAGCAACATGCTGAATTACTGGCGGTATTGCTGCGAATTCGTGACTCGACGATTGACAGATCCAGCAGACGATCTCACCTCGGAGTTACTATCGGCGCACAAAGAAAATCCGGAGCAGTTAAGCTACCGAGAAATCCAGTCGATTATTTACGGACTGTCTTTTGCCGGTCACGAAATAGTCAGTAATTTTATTTCACTTGCGCTTATGAACCTCCTGCCAGACCGACAACATTGGCAGAATCTAATCCAGTCACCAACGTCCATTCCAAAAACCCTTGAAGAGGTTCTCCGCTATGATGGCCCACAAACAAGCTGGCGGCGAGTTGCAACTCAAGACACAACTTTCCAAGATATACGGATACCGAAAGGAACTCGACTATTCCTCAGTCTTGGAGCAGCCAATCATGATGGCCGATTGTTCGATCAACCCTCGGAGCTAAATCCGGAGCGAGAAAATGCCAATCGACATATTTCGTTTGGACACGGTATTCACTTTTGCCTAGGTGCTCGCCTCGCGAGGCTTGAGGGTCAAATTGCTCTAGAGATTCTGACTGACCGTTTACCTAGCCTGAGTTTGATCAAGAATCAGCAGCTAACGTTTTCGCCCAACATGACTTTTAGAGGGCCTCGGAAACTTATGGTCGAGTGGAACTGAAATAATGACAGCAACAAGCATCAGCGCAGTTATCGATCACGGTAAAGTATCCAGACAGCAATATCTTATAGTCGGACTCTGTCTCTTATTCAACATGATCGACGGCTTCGATATCACCGCCATGGCAGTCACTGCCCATCAGATTGGCGAAGAGCTGCAACTTGGCGCAGAACAATTAGGGCTGGTGTTTAGTTTCTCACTCGCAGGCATGATGCTTGGCGCTATGTTCATCGCCAGCCTGTCGGACGTTCTAGGACGACGGGTCATTATCATAACAAGCCTCGGCTTAGTCGGTCTGACAGTGTCCCTGACTGCCACAATCGACTCGCTGAGTTTACTTATCGCCCTACGCTTTTTATCGGGACTAGGCGCTGGAGCCATGCTTGCCAGTGTCGCAACAGTCGCTGCGGAATACAGTCCGGAAAAATATCGCGCCTTTTGTGTCACCGCAGTTACCGCTGGTTATCCTTTAGGTGCTACCTTGACTGGCCTAGTTGCTAATCAAATCGTACCCGAATTCGGGTGGAGGAGCATGTTCTTTCTCGGTGGCTCCCTGGCAATTTTATTTACGTTCATCGCGCTATGGTTTATACCCGAGTCAATACAATTCCTCTGCAGCAAAAAACCACCTCTTGCTTTAGAAAAGATCAATGGAATTCTAATTAAGCTGGCTCGCTCTCCACTGAAAGAACTCCCTATCATTGACCCTGACACTCAGTCTACGACGGCGGACACACAGAATGTTCTAGAAAAGATGATGTCATTGTTGACACCAAAGTTCCGTAACGCGACTCTAAGACTATGGCTCACAGTCTTTCTCTGTATCTGCTCATTGTATTTCTTGATGAGTTGGATTCCAAAATTAATCATCAATTTAGATTATCCAGAAGCAATAGCTAATCTGGCCTTCACCCTTTTCAATTTGGGAGGTGTTTTAGGCATCTTCTGCCTAGGTTATCTCGCCAGTCTTTGGCGCCTTTCTAACCTAATTGCTGTGTTCACGATTATTGCCAGCACCCTGATGTGTCTCTTCGCGATAGCAGTATCTAGCGCGAGCGGACAAACAACATTAATGATCTTAATTTTCATTATTGGTTTTACTCTATCTGGAGGCTACACGGGTCTTTATGCTGTGGCGGCAAAAATTTATCCAATAGCAATTAGGAGCACAGGTGTCGGCTGGGCCATCGGCTTGGGCAGATCAGGCGCAGTTATAGGACCCGCTGTCGCCGGATATATGATCGCTGCTGGGTTTAGTGTGACCGCAAATTTCATCACCTTTGCCGTCCCGATACTAATTGGTGGTCTACTGGCGTATCAGCTCCGCGTTAAATAGTAAAAGTTATATTAAGATTAACCTCGATCAGTCTGCAGGTGCCGTGTATTCGACAATACGCTGGTCGATTTTCCCGAAAATCGATCGACCTTGATGATCGAGCATCTCGATTTCGATGCGGTCACCAAACGACATGAAGGGCGTCTTTGGTCTTCCTTCAGCAATTGTTTCAAGGCAGCGCACCTCAGCGAGGCAACATGAGCCATGTTCACTACCTACGTTTGAGACGGTGCCTGAGCCAATAACGGTACCAGCCATCAGGTCTCGTGATTTGGCGCAGTGTGAAATCAACCGATGAAAGTCAAAGGTCATATCTATACCGGCATTGGGAGCCCCTACCAATTTTCCATTGAGGACTGCCCGCAGCGGTAAATGTAGTTTCGCGCCTTCCCAAGCCTCTCCTAACTCGTCGGGAGTTACCACCACGGGACTAAAGCTTGTCCAAGGCTTGGACTGATAAAATCCGAACTGTTTAGCTAACTCTTCGGGAATCAAATTGCGTAACGAAACATCGTTAACCAAACCGATGAGCTGAATATGCTTTGACGCTTGTTCGGGAGAAATGCCGGCGGGAACATCGTCAGTGATAACAATGACCTCTGCCTCGAAATCGATCCCCCATTCCTCGTTTTCCACAAGCACGTCTTCAGTCGCGCCTAAGAATGCATCCGAAGCACCCATATAAATCAGTGGGTCCGACCAAAATGATTCAGGTAGTTCTACACCACGAGCTTTTCTTACCAACTCAACGTGGGTGACATATGCACTGCCATCTGCCCAATGATACGCTCTCGGTAAGGGGGCATCGCATTGAGAGGGGTCAAATGCAAAGCTATCAGGAAGCTCCCCAGAGTTGAGCTTGTCATAAAGCCGCAAAAGCTCCACCGACGCCGTATCCCAGCAATCAATCGCAGCTTGCAATGTCGATACAACTGCTGACGCTTCCGCGGCACGAGTAAGATCCCGGGACACTACGACTAGGCGCCCATCACGTCCCGATTTCAGGCTGGCAAGTTTCATGCATTCTCCGAACTAAATTTTGTTTAAGGCATTAATACGGACAACAAGCTACCCGATTCAGACTAGGGCTTTATCCTCCAGCAATGGCAAGATCGTATCAAGATAATCGGCGCTACCGACTTCAATAGCTGATAATTCATCAAACTCAACAGAACGTTCTGGATAAACAGCTTTAAGATTCTGCCAGGCACCTGCTCCCTGACGTTCGGCGTTGGACTGGATTGTCATCTGATGGACGGGACCATAGGGTTCGAACGCGGCATAATAGGTTGCTTTAGCTGCAGGGATTATGCTCAAAACTAAACGACGGTGTTCATCCGATGGCGGAAACATTACTTCAACACGATCAGCTATCTCATCCTCGCTAGCGGCACAAGCCAATAGACCATCGGCGTATTCAGGCACATCTTCCGCCCACCCACGATATCGATCAGCTGCGGTCCTCTCGAGTTGCGACAGTAGATAGGGATACGCATCGGCCGGCACAGCCGACAAATGCTCCGCAAGTAGTGCGCCGAAATTAGGAATATCTAAATCGTTCATTTTTTTAATTTGTCCCTGGGCTTACTTCACAATATCTAACATTAACACCAAATTCCCCACAAAAAGTTAAAAGAAAAAAGAATCTGAACTAGTCTTCAACTCCTCTCCCTCATTAACTCAGTACTCGAAATTCCGTTTCACGAATGCAATCGATCAAAAGCAAAGACGGATTCAAGTGTAGTTCTAATTGAGCTTCACTTTTGATCAAAATCGAGAACGACCAGATCGCTTAGGGGGTGAGCTTGGCAAGCCAACACAAAACCAGCCTCTATTTCCTCAGGTTCCAATCCGTGCATGATATCCATTTCGACCTCGCCCTCTAGCAACCTGCAACGGCATGTAGAACAAACGCCACTCTTACAGGAGTGGGGCAGATCAAGACCCTGCCCAATCCCAGAATCAAGAAGGTTTTCACCGTCTGCGGCCAAAGTAAATTCATGGGATCGACCATCATGCATGATGGTCACGTCACTAAATCTGCGAGCAAGATTCTCTGTTCGCACCCGCTGCTTAGCGAGCTTGTTCTCTGCATCTTCAGCAGAAGTAGCAAATAGTTCATAGTGAATGCTCTTGGCATCTACTCCGTGGCTCCGCAACCATCTAGACATTTCTGGAAGCATGCCTGATGGACCACAGATAAAATATTCATCGAAGGTCGGGACATTGATCAGCCGTTGAGCTAACGCTATGCCTTTGGCGTTATTTAGTCGACCATTTAAGAGCTGACAACCCTGGTCTTCTCGGCTGAGGATATTGACCCAGTGCAGCCGATCCAAATAGGCGTTTTTTAGAAAACTTAGTCGCTCCTTGAACATAATGGTAGGAGTACGCTGGTTACCATAGATTAGTGTGACCGCGCTGCGAGGTTCAGACTCAAGAATACTTTTGAGATTAGAAATGACGGGGGTTATCCCGCTGCCAGAGGCGATGAACAAATACTGTTTTCCCCTCTCTGGTTGCAACCGCACGCAGAACCTTCCCTGCGGGGGCATCACTGAAACAGTGTCTCCGACCCTGAATGTATCGTTGGCAAAGTTTGAAAAAAGACCGCTTGGGACTCTCTTGATAGCTATTTCGAGAGCACCATCATTGACCCCGGAACATATAGAATACGACCGCCTGACATCCTGACCAGCTACGTTAATCTCTAATGTAAGGTATTGACCTGGTTTGTATCTGAATCGCTCGGACAGATGCTCCGGAACCGAAAATCCCACACAGACGGCTTCCTCAGTGACAGGAGTGATGCTGGCGACAGTGAGCTCGAAAAACAATTTGTCTTCTACTATCTCTTCACTCATAACGATTTAAAATAATCGAAAGGCTCAAGACAATCTCTACAACGATATAATGCTTTACATGCTGTCGAACCGAATTCACTGACCATCTCAGAATTAGCTGAGCCACACTGCGGGCAGATTCTAGGACCAGCAAAAACCGGCGGGCTGATACCATATTCTAGGAGTTTACGTCGGGCAGACGCTGACAACCAGTCAGTAGTCCAAGCCGGCGTTAAACTGATTTCAATTCTCGCATCATGAACATTAGCTGTCTTGAGTTTCGCTAATATATCTTCGCACATCGCCTCAATTGCCGGACAACCGGAATAGGTCGGAGTCATGATCACAACAACGCCAGACACATCCTGCCGAACATCTTGGAGGACACCGAGATCCCACAAACTCAATGCGGGCACCTCTGGGTCCATAACATCGTCAAGCAGATCCCAGACTTTCGAAAGTGATGATTCAGCCCGACGCGTCTGCCTTTCATACTCTGCAGCAGGCGTAACGGGGATCAGCTTAGCCGGATCTACCATTCCAGTCCCGGATAAGTTTTCTGAACGTATTGCAATTCTGCAAGCAAGTGACCTAAAGCTTCGGTATGAATACCTTGTCTGCCCCCTGTGACGGACCAATCAGCCATCGGACATTCAATAGTAGCCTCTGCCAAAGTAGCTGCTGTGAGTCTCTGCCAGTCGGCCTTTAAAGCGACGACATCCACACCAACGGCATGAACAACTAACTGGCGATCTAGCTCATCGGCCTGGAACATTTCTGATGTATAACCCCAGAGATCATTACAAGCTCGCTGCAGCCTAGCATGACTTTCGGCCGTTCCGTCTCCAAGGCGCAACATCCATTCACGGCTTCTTCTCAAATGATACTGACTTTCCTTGATCGCTTTAGCAGCGATTCCCCCCAAACGTTCATCCGAAGAATCGGCGAGAGAGCTCATAAAGAGACAATAGAACTCATCTAGAAAATACTGACGAGCAAGAGTGAAGGCAAAATCTCCGTTGGGCAACTCACAAATAAGTAAATTGCTAAAATCACGACAGTCCCGCTGATAAGCAAAATAGTCCTCAGTTAGCTGGACTGACGAGAGTTCCGCTGCATAGCTGTAGAACATTCGTGCTCGACCAATAAAGTCTAGGGCAGTGTTCGAGAGCGCCAAATCCTCTTCCAGAAAAGGGCCCCTACTGCACCATTCTGATAATCGGTGACCAAGGATGAGAGAATCATCACCCAGCCTGACAGCGTACCTCTTAATCTCGTATTCAGTCATACCTATCGTGCTTTTTATTACATATTATTTACTTCATCAGGCAACTGATAATGCGCCGCGTGACGATAAGGTTTGTCATCATGCGGATCATAGAAACTGGAGCTGTCGGACTCCTGCGATGCCACGATATCGGAGGACTTAACCACCCACACGCTAATCCCTTCGCTGCGCCGAGTATAAATATCGCGCGCGTACTCAAGCGCTTGTTCGGCACTCCCCGCATGTAGGCTGCCTACGTGCTTGTGGTCCAATCCTCGACGAGACCTAATAAATACCTCATAAAGCTGCACGTGCTCGGTCATAACGACTCCTAAGCAGCGTTTTCTCTGCTACGTTGTTTTCTCTCGTATACCATCAAGGCTTCCCTAACCCAGGCACCTTCCTCATGGGCGTCAATATGATATTGCAGTCGCTGCCGGTTACATAAGCCATCCCCGGCGACGACCCGGTTAAATTCATCCCAGTCAATCTCTCCAAAATCATAGTGACCGCGTTCGTCATTCCAGGAGAGCGAGGGATCAGGAATATTAAGTCCGATTACATCCGCCTGCTTAACTGTCTGATCAACAAATTTTTGCCGCAACTCATCGTTACTCTGACGCTTAATCTTCCATTTCATCGATTTAGCAGAATGAGCCGATTCGGCATCATGAGGACCGAACATCATTAAGGAAGGCCACCAAAATCGATCCAGAGCATCCTGCGCCATAGCCTGTTGTTCTTCGCTGCCCTTCGCAAGGGTCATCATGATGTGATAGCCCTGACGTTGATGAAAACTCTCTTCTTTACAGATACGAATCATCGCTCGCGCATAAGGTCCGTAAGAAGTTCGTTGCAGCGAAACTTGATTAACAATTGCTGCGCCATCAACCAACCAGCCAATAGCTCCGATATCTGCCCAAGTCAAAGTCGGATAATTGAAGATCGAAGCATATTTAGCCGATCCATCATGAAGAGCCTGAATCAGTTCTTCTCGACTGATACCCAAGGTCTCCGCCGCACTATACAAGTAAAGCCCATGACCACATTCGTCCTGAATTTTCGCAAGCAGTACAGCTTTACGATGCAAACTCGGAGCTCGGGTCAACCAGTTACCTTCCGGCTGCATACCAATAACTTCTGAATGAGCATGCTGCGATATTTGACGAATCAGATTTTTTCGATAGGCATCCGGCATCCAATCCTTAGGTTCGATTTTCTCGTCGGAATCGACCCGTGTCTGAAACGCATCTTCCTCTATCATTCTTACTCTCCGCCAATCGTTCTTCGATAAATAGTTTTTTTATAACTTACCGTAACTAAGCTGCGCTTATATGAACCAATGATTCGCCCAACCGCTGCGTTTGTCCTCTGAAAACCGCGATCAGCTCGCCATTCTGGTTTACGACCCTGACATCATAGATACCTTTTCGTCTACCTTGATTAACTGCGGTCGCAGTAGCCGTCAATTCATCACCGAGATGGGCTGGACGGAGTAATTCGATTTGCGCACTGGACAGCAAAGCACTCTCGTTTTCACTATTACTGGCAAAAGCACAGCAAGTATCTGCTAACGTAAAGATCATGCCTCCATGGCAGACGCCATGGCCATTTACCATAGTTTCGCCGACGGTCAGGCTAACAACCGCATGACGAGCATCCAGATCAATTACTTGGAGACCAAGGTTTGCGGAACAGGCATCTGTCTGCAGTAGCTTCTCTACAACCGCCTCAGCCTTCTCTTTACCGTTCAACTTGATCTCCTTTTATCTCTGAGGTGCGACTCGTCTGATCAATTCTGCGCACGAGCCAAAAAGACAAACAAAAACTTCTCTAATTCAAAATCCAATTTCACTAACCATATTCTTTTATCGCTATATCCCTAACAGCGCACACTTACGGGAGAAATGGTTTATATCAAATGATACTGTTATTACGATTATATCAAATTTTTTGTAACGTATTGCAGCCTCTTTTCAATCCCTCCTAGTCAGCGCCGCACAGGAATCGCCTCATAGCCTCTAAAGCGGGCTCGCAGCGCTCGGGTTGGTTGTCTATCAAGACTTAGTCTTGGAAACCGTTGGATAAGCCTTAAAATCGCCTCCCTTCCCTCCAGGCGCGCAATGTTCAACCCAGCGCAGGTATGAACGCCACTGCCAAAAGCCAGATGAGCATTTGGTAAACGGGAAATCATTAGCTTCTCGGGGCTTCTAAAAACTTCAGGGTCACGATTCGCTGCGCCAATACAAAGCGTCAGTACAGTATTTGCCGGAATCACCACGGAACCGAGTGTCACCTCGCGAGTGGTAGTCCTGTTACCTAATTGGTTTGGACTTTCAAATCTCAAGAACTCATCAATTGCCGTTTCTATCAAGTCAGGATTTTTGGTTAACTGACGCCTCACGTCCGGGCGCTTAAGGAGAAGCACGACGGAATTACCGATAAGATTTGTCGTCGTCTCGTGTCCGGCGTTAAGCAGGAAAATACACTGATGATAAAGTTCGGACTCTGTAAAACGAAAATCACCAGATCTCCAACGCAGTAAACGGGATACAATATCGTCATCACCGTCTGTCATGTGATCGCGTCTCAGCTGAACGAACTCTCTAAGAAACGCCGTAAATTCCAATACGGCTTCCTGACCTCGATCAAGAACGATTTGTTCCGCAGCAACTTCAAGGCTGCCTAAGATAGCAAGCGACCAGCGTCGCAAGGGACCGCGCGATTCCCGGGGTATACCAAGCAAGTTACCAATGATCTCAACGGGTATCTTCGAGGCGAAATCTGCGATGAGGTCAAACGAATCCTGAGTCTCGAGCGAATCCAACAAACTATCGACTAAATTCCCTAAATCCGTTCGGATAACCTCAATCATGCGACTAGAGAGTGCGTTACCAATTGCTCTTCTTACATGAGTGTGCAAAGGGGGATCATTAAAAACAAGACTTGTCGTGTGATGTTCGAAAAGGGGTGTCGTTTCACCAAAAGCTGGAGCGAACTGCGCCCTTTTATCAGAGCTAAAGACGCGAGCATTCTTATAGACTTCAACAAGATCTCGGTGACGAGTAAGAAAAAAACCTCCACCCGGTAAAGGCAAAACAGGGGCTTCTGATCTCAATCGTCGATATGTTAGAAATGGATCCTCATAGAAAAATTCCGGGAGTGACCTCAGATCAAAATCTTCCGGCGCAATAGCCTCCATGCTAAACGCGTGCCCATAATCGTGAGGACAGCAGCCTCAGTGCGGGCGTGATAACCTTTTTCATCTAGGCCCTCCTTAAACTCAGTATGTCTACTTTCAAGAATCAATTCTACGTTCCAACCATTTGCCTTTTATCTGTGGTCTTTCGAAACGATCCCCCGTACTCTCTTGTTTCAGACCAACACTACCAAATAGATCAACTTAGCAAACTACTTTAAGTCTGTTTTTAGATAATTTTGAAAGATGACCAGCAACCGATCTGAACTTTGCTACCTGAACGGAACGACTCTTAGAGCCCATATCCAGTCTAAAGAACTATCAGCGATAGACGTGGTTCAAGCTCATCTGGACCAGATTAGTAACACCAATGAAGCAGTCAACGCGATATGCACGAAAGTTCCAGAAGATCAGGCCCTGAACCAAGCAGCTAATGTTGATAAGTTAATTGCCCGAGGCGAGAATCCTGGCCCACTCGCAGGTTTACCCATTGCCATCAAGGATCTCGTGCAGACCCGCGGAATTCGGACGACCATGGGTTCTCCAATATTCAAAGACAATATTCCAAAGGCTGACGCATTGATGGTGGAACGAATCCGCAGAGCGGGTGCTATCGTAATTGGAAAAACGAATACACCTGAATTTGGCGCTGGTTCCAACACTTTCAATGAAATCTTTGGAACAACGCGAAACCCTTATGACCTTACCAAGGTCGCAGGCGGCAGCAGCGGTGGAGCAGCTGCCGCACTGGCAACACGCATGTTGCCTATTGCTGACGGAAGTGACCTTGGCGGATCACTGAGAAACCCAGCAGCATTCTGCAATGTCATTGGCTTTAGACCTTCCATTGGTAGAATTCCTATAGTACCTACGTCGCTAGGCTGGCAGAGCCGCCTAAGCGTAGAAGGGCCCATGGCACGAACTGTAGATGACTGCAAACTGCTGCTTAGCATAATGGCAGGACCGGACAGCAGAGATCCTATATCTCTGCCAGCACTGCCTGAACTAGAGAATCAATTGGAAGCGGCACGACCCGGAAAGGTAATTGGTTGGAGTCTCGATTTGGAGCACCTGCCCATAGCGCCTGGTGTAGCGGATACATTCAACGCAGCCGCCGCCTACTTTGCCGAAATAGGTTGCGAAATACGTGAAACAAGGTTGGACCTTTCTGAAGCAATGAACGTCTTCCGTGTCCTCAGAGGCAATCAGTTTGCCGAAACCAGTAGACCATTTTTCGACGACAACCGTCACCAAATTAAGCAAACCGTCATAGATAACGTCGAGTTCGGTCGCAGCCTGTCAGGCGAAGATCTAAGCAGGGCCGACGTGCAACGTACTAAAATCTACCTGCGCATGCTCGAATACTTCAAAACGTACGACTTCCTGATCGTACCGTCTACCCAAGTTGAACCATTCGACATCGATATCGAATGGGTTACACAAATTAATGGCCAGAAAATGCAAGACTACCTGGAATGGATGTCAGTTTGCTGCCTAATCACAACGACAGGCCTCCCAGCTATTTCCATGCCCTGCGGTTTCTCAGCGTCGGGGCTACCCGTGGGCTTGCAGATTGTGGGTCCTCCGGGAGGTGATCTCGAGGTTCTAAAGATGGCTAAAGCATTTGAATCAGTCACACATTTCGCGGATCGCCTTCCCGCTATTCTTAACGAGTCAAGCGACAATGAATTATAACCTCTATCAACGATTTGAGCGAAATTTTCCGAGCGACCTCGAGCAACCAGCGCTTGTCAATAAACATGGGGTAATCGCCACCTTTAGGGACATCATCGAACAATCTGCTCGCATGGCGAATACCTTATCGAGAATGGGAGCAGTTAAGGGAGACCGGATCACAGTACAGGTCGAGAAATCAATAGCAGCACTTTGGTTATATCTAGGTTGCCTTAGAGCGGGACTGGTTTTCCATCCACTTAATACCGGCTACCAGAAGACGGAACTCAATTACTTTCTTGGCAACGCAGAACCCAAAATCATCGTAGGTGATGTTCAAACCACTCCTCTACTTCAAGAACTCGCAGGTTCCGATATTAAAGTCATTGATATAGCAGAGCTTGCAACGAGCTCCTTAGATACAGAGGCAGCTCACACTGACATATCTATGGAGAAAGATGATCTGGCTGCGCTCCTGTACTCTTCAGGAACTACAGGTGTTCCAAAGGGCATCATGCTGTCCCATGGCAATCTAGTCTCAAACGCAGAGACATTAGTATCAGCTTGGGGCTTTACCCCAGCAGATACGCTGCTGCACGCCCTTCCCATATTCCACGTTCATGGTTTATTCGTCGGCATAAGTTGTTCTCTAATGAGCGGGTCATCCATGTACTGGCTGGAAAGTTATTCAGTAGAGTCAGTTTTACAAGCTTTACCCGAATGTTCGGTGATGATGGGTGTACCAACCTACTACACAAGACTATTAGCTTACGATGAGTTTGACAGGACCCACGCAAAGTCTGTCAGATTATTCATCTCAGGATCAGCACCCCTTCTACCCGAAACATTCCGCGCGTTCGAAACACACACTGGCCACAGGATCCTAGAGCGATACGGGATGACAGAAACTGGTATGAATAGCAGTAATCCATTGGATGGTGACAGGCTAGCAGGCACTGTTGGTCCCGCGCTGCCCGGGGTAAGCATCAGGATATCTGATAATGAAAACCAGTCGGTGCGCAGTGGTGAGGTCGGCAAAATACAGATCAAAGGACCCAACGTTTTTCAGGGCTACTGGCGAATGCCAGAAAAAACTGCGGAAGACTTCACGGCAGATGGATACTTCAATACAGGCGATCAGGGCTTGCTGGACGATGCAGGATATCTATCAATTATCGGCCGAGAGAAAGATATGATCATTACTGGAGGGCTCAATGTCTACCCAAAGGAAATCGAACTGCTCTTGGATGAACAACCAGGTATTCAAGAATCCGCTGTGTTTGGTGTATCGCACGCTGACTTCGGAGAAGGAGTCGTAGCGGCAATTGTCGAAACACGACGGGGCTCGCTAACCGACGGCGAGGTTATACAGTCTGTCCGATCTGAACTCGCGGGCTTCAAAGTCCCTAAAGCAGTAGTCTTCCTCGAAGAATTACCTAG
>MDSV01221062.1_pt1 | contig 16368 bp, 13 predicted proteins | sample 810851 | NCBI WGS metagenome assembly MDSV01 (sample SAMN05326640, study PRJNA326480) | marine metagenome | isolation source: seawater | place: Atlantic Ocean: North East | collected 2012 | reverse complement strand
TTTAACGTGTATAGATCTGATAAAATTTGACAAGGATGAGATATGTCAGATAATGCATTAATTATTGGTTTATTAAAATATTTATACGCTAATTCTATTTTTTTATGGTCATTTGTTCTATAAATAATAGCATCTAAGTATAGAGATAAAGTTTTAAAAGTGTCTTCAAAACTTTCACTTCTTTGAAAGTTCAATTCATTAAAATTTATATCTAAAGGATTGCCCCCCATTTGATTTATAGCAACTTTAAAAGAAACTCTTGTTCTAGTCGAATATTTTTCAAAAATGAGACCTATGGATTTATTATATAAAATATTTTCATATTTTTTTAAATGATCAACTTTATCAAAGCTTAATATTTCAATAATATCTTCTGTTCGTAGATCAGATATATTAAAAAGCTTTTTCATTTCTTATTAATACTATTATACATAATTTTTTCTATTTTCTTCATATTGTATTCGTAATCATAATAGTTGATGATTCTTTCATAATTTTTTTCTATTTTATTTTTTTTTATTTCAGGGTTTTTAAAAATGTCGATTAGACTTTCATATAGTTTTATATGATTATTGCTTTCAACTCTTATTATTTCCTCTCTTAGGAAGTCATATGACCAATTTAAATCACTAACTATTACAGTAGATTTACAGAATAAAGCTTCGTATACGCATTTTGGAGAGCTATCAATAACAGGAAAGGAAATTACTACATCTGATAAATTATACAAGTCTGGCATATTTTCATATTCAACATATCCGAGCCAAACTAAACTATCTGCAATTTGGTACTTAATAGCTAATGCTTTATAATAATTTAAAATTTTTTCACCGTAATTGTATGCAAAAACACATTGGAATTTAATCCCTTCTTTGTGTAGAAGAGATAAAGATTTCATAATACAGTCTATATTATACTCTGAGGATAAACCTCTGGGACTAAATATAATAAAATTATTTTTGCTTATATTAACTGACTCAATTTTATCCTTAGAAATTTTTTTAAAATAGTTTTTATCAACTCCATATTGGATAATATGACTCTCAATATGAGATGAGCCTAAGTCTTTACAAGATTTCAATTTTATATTTGAGTCTGAAGTAATTATATTAATCCTAGAAAAAACCTTATCAGTCATTCTCTTATAAAAATTATTATTTAAAGCATCTACCATTACATCTGAGCCAAGAGGGCTAAATATTATATTAATATTTTTATCAGCAATTTTAGATGCTACATATCCATAATAAAGAGAATGTGAATGAACGATATCTATTTTTTCAGATTTTATTATATCATTAGCCATTTTTACATATATGTAAGTAGATAAGAATTTATTAAGATGTCTGAATAAATTTGATGAAATTGAAAAATAATTTATTAATTTTCCAATTAAACCTGGGTGTTTAAATATTTTAACATTTTTATAATTTTGTAATTTTGCATAACTTCTTTCATCCGATAGCAAATAAACATCATGATTTTCTGAAAAATATTTAAGCCATAAAGATGTATGCCAACTATACATATCAGCGATATACAATATTTTCATTTATTTAATATTTACTAAAGATTTAAGTTTTTGAAAATGTTTATAGTTATAATTATTAATATTATCTTTGGTTTCATTTATAAACGTTTTAATTTTTTTTGAACTATAAAAATTGTCATAAATAAAAAATATATCTTTTGTATTAGACTTAATTAATTTTTTCTTATGAGATAAAGTTTCCTTCAATTTTTCTCCTTTTTGTAAACCAATTTCTTTAATTTTTAGTTTATTACTATCGCCATATACAGAATGTAACCTATTAACTAAGTCGATAATCTTAATTGATTTACCCATATCTAAAACATAAATTCTTCCATTGGATAAATTCATATTTGAGCTTTTTATAACTAAACTGCAAGCTTGCCTTATTGACATAAAAAAACGTTCAACTTTTTTATTTGTAATAGTAACTGATTCATTGTCTCTAATTTGCTTAATAAATAAATGTATGGCTGAACCTCTACTCGCAAAAACATTTCCAAATCTTACGATATTTATCTTTATATTTTTATATTGATTAAAGTATTGACAAACAATCTCAGCTGCTCTTTTGGAATAACCTAATATACTTTTAGGATTATCGGCCTTATCAGTAGATATGAATGTAAATTTAATATTATGTTTTTGTTCACTACAAACTTGTAATAATAAATTAGTAGATAATACGTTATTTTTGATTGCAGCTATTACATTGTCTTCTAATAAATTTACATGTTTATAGGCAGCTGAATGATAAACAAAATCAAAACTATATTTATTAAATAGATACTTAATTAAATCATAATCGTTTATATCACCTAATATTATTTCACAATTATTAAAATTATTAGACTCTAATTGTTTTTTTAAAAGATAAAGGGCATACTCAGAATTATCAAGTACAACAATTTTAGTATATTTATTTTTTATTAATTGATTAACTAATTCTGAGCCAATTGATCCCGCACCTCCGGTTATCAAAATATTTTTATTATTAAAACTACTTAATATTTTACCAGCAATAGTTGTTGAATTTTTCTTAAATAAATATTCAAAATCTGTTTCTTTTAAATCAAAGGAAGTTAGTTTTCTGTTAAGAAGTTTTGATTTTATAGGTATCGTAGTTACTTTATTAGATATGTTAATTAACTTATCGAAAAGTTTTATTTTAAATTTCTCAGATATATTTGAAATAGCTATGACAATCTCTTTAATTACATAATTATTACTAATCAATTTTAATTGATTTAACGATAAAATAGGTTTTCCTAAATATTTTTTTCCAATTAAGTTTTTGTCATCATCGACAAAAAAAGACAAACTATCTAATGAATAATTTGTATTCTTTAGATTAAACATCTGACTAGCAGCTACACCAGTTCCATAGCAAACAAATTTAATTGTATTATTTTTTGATAGATCTGAAAAAGTATCTAAAACAACTTTTTTATTTAATATTTTATTTAAATAATAATTGATAGATAATTTTTTATTAAATTGGTAAAAATTGCTAATTAACGAAATATCATGAAAATATAATATTGTTTCATTGATATTTTTATTAGAGTACCTGACTTTATTTTTTAAATTATATTTATCTATAATTTCTCTTATTCTTACTTGCTTTCCACTCCCAATATTTACTACTCCATTAAGTTCTGAAATATTCAATAATTTAATATAAATGTTTGCTACTTCATCTACATGGATAAAGTCTCGGGAAGGGTTACCATTATTTGTTATTTGTATTTTAAAATTATTTTTAGATGTAAGATAATTTATAATAGAAAATTTATCATTACCTCCAAAAATATTACTTATACGACAAATGAGATATTGTATTTTATTTTTAAGACAAAAATCAATAATAATATTCTCCATTAATAATTTAGATGTAGCTTGAAGAGAAGTATTAATTTGAGAATTATTGTTATTGGAAATAAAATTACTTACTGAACTTGAACTACTAAATATGATTTTTTTAATTTTTTTTTTATCCACCCTTTCTAATAAAATAACTAATGAATTTATTGACTCTTTAATAAATTTTTCATATGAAATAATACTTTTAAATGTAAAGCTTGGACTAAAACCATTTATAATTAAATTAAAATCGAAATCTGTAAAATAATTTTGGTACTTATTTGGTTTTTTAAAATAGTCTCTACTTGATACAATTAAAGATTTTTTATTTATCTTTTTCTTTAATGATTGTGTTAAATTAGATTCTTTGCCAAAAATTATTGTTTTCATTAATTAACTTTTTAAAAATTTTATAATATAACTAATTCTTAATCTAAGACTCATACCAGTATTTAAATTTATTAGTATATTCATAAAACTAAAAAATTTATTGTAGATAATAGATTTCATTATTAGAAGTTCATAAATTTTTTCATTTCTTAATTTTTTTTTGAAGAGGCCATGGTACTTTAAAAAAAAAATTTTTCTTCCTTTATATGAATTTTTAAGATTATTAGTAATTTTATTATTGCTATGTATTGTATATTTGTAAAGATTTGATTGATGTATTTTTATTTTTTTTTTTTCTAAGATATTTCTTATCCAGAAGTCCCAATCTTGACAAGATGGTAGGTTAATATCAAACAATCCCTCTTTAAAGCTTTCTTTTCTCAAAACAATACCCGACATACCTCTTAAATAATTTTCCTTTAATAGTCTTTTTAAGCTACATATTGAGGGAATATTTGAATTATACTTTATTAAAAATTTATTGTATTCAAAATTACACGTTACTATATCAACAGAATTATCAGTCATTATATCCATTTGCTTTTCTAATTTATCATTAAACCAAAAATCATCATCGTCTAGATAAGCTACTATCAACCCTTTTGAACATTTAAAACCTATGTTTCTTGAATAGTTAGCACCCATTGATTTATTGTTTCTAATGTATATAAAATTTGAATATTTATCTGCATAAGCATTAAGAAAATATTTTGTATCATCATTTGATCCATCATCTACTACAATTATTTCTTTTTTTTTATAAGTTTGGTTCATAGCTGAATTTAATGATTTTTTTAAAAAGTTAATTCTATTTTTAGTTACAATAACTATGCTAACTAACATTTATGGACTCTTTCCATATACATAAAACAAAAAGAATATAAATTTCGTTATGATTATTTTGATAGATTTCGTGCTGTTTAAATATGTTTTCAATTTCATTTTTATTAATGTAAGGATTGAAATCTGAATATATAATTTGTTCTTTAAATTTTTTATAATTGTATTCTACCCAATTTTTAATAGGGCCAGAAAATCCCATTTTTTTTTTATTTGAAAATTTTTCATTAATATTAGATTTTTTAAAGATCTTCCTTACTTTATTAAAGTCCGCATGATATTTAAAATCGAATTGATGCGAATATCTGATTAGTTCTTTATCTATAAATGGGACTCTACCTTCTACGGTATTACTCATTGTAATTTGATCATAAAAACTTAAAAGAAGATTTGGTAGATAGGATGATAGATCAAAAAGAAGGAATTCATAATTACCCTTTAATTCTTTAATAGCGCTTTCATCTATAAATGAAATAAAAGTATTAAAGTAATTATTTAAAGTTATACTATTATTTTTTAAGAAAAGTTTTTTGGAACCACCACTTGAAAGAAAATTATCAAAAAACCTATTTTTTAATCTAAATTTGTTGAAATCAGTCTCAGAAAAAAACTTTGAAATTAAATTATTTAAAATTTTTGGAGTTTTGTTTAATATATATCTTGGTAAGCTTGATTTACCCTTATACCTGTCATAACCTACAAAAACTTCATCACCACCAACCCCTGAAAGCAAAACTGGAGAATTTAAAGAACTGGCAATTTGTGATAATTTGAAGGTTGATACTATAGAGCTATCACCGACTGGTTCTGACAAAGCTTGTATTGATTTAGAAATTAAATCAAATGATTCACTATTTGAAATAATTTGATTATAGTTTTTGATTCCATGATCTTTAGATATTTTTTGTGCTTGTTTTAAATCATAATTATCAGATTTTTCATAACCTATTGATATTGTGTTAAATTTTGTATTATTTTTTAACATAGAATAAAAAATTGATGTCGAGTCATTCCCCGAGGATAATGATAAAGAAACATTTCTATCGCTTATAAGTTGACTTTTTACAGAGTTGTTAAATAAGCGATTTATTTTTTGAAAGTCCTCATATTTAGGCTTTTTTCTTTTTATATATTCCTCATGTAAATCAAAATATTTTTCAATTTTAATTTTTTTATCATTAATTTTGAGAAAATGACCTGGTTTTAAACTTTGAATTTTTTTAAATACAGAAGTTCCAAATGGAGAGTACATTCCTAAAAAATAACTTTGAATATAAAATGGATCTAGCTCTTCCTTTTCATAAAGAGCTTTTGATTCTGATGCAAACTCTATAGATTGGCCATTAATTTTGTAATATAGAGGCTTTACTCCAAACTCATCTCTTACACAATATAAAGTTTTTATCTTCTCATCCCAAATAGCTATTGAAAACATTCCTTTTAATATTTTAATAAAATCTATTCCCCACTCATTATAAGAATATAATAAAACTTCTGTATCTGAATTGGTTATAAAATTATAATTTAACTTTTTCAAATTATGTCTTATCTCTTTATAATTATAAATTTCACCATTAAATATTATCATATTTTTATTTTGATAATCTATTAGAGGTTGATTAGAGGATTCTGATAAATCTAAGATTGATAATCTTCGATGAGCAAAGTAAATATCATCAGAGAATAAATTGTTATTTCTAGCAACTATACCGCTAGCATCTTTACCCCTGTGATGAATTAAAGAATGTATTTTATTTAATCTATTTGTACGGTCAACATTATTAAAACTTAATATGCCAGATATTCCACACATTAAATAAATTTAATTTTAGTTATAAATTTCATTTTACCTTTTAAAGAAAAATTAATAATAAGTTTACTAACATGTATTTTATTTCCATAACTTTGTGATAAAAATGTTCTTTTAGATACAATATTTAAAGGAATACTATTTTCACTAAAATCGAATATAACTTTATTTTTATTATTATATGAATACATATTCTTATTATTTTCACCAGATAAAAGTTTAAGAGTTTTGCCTAAATTATAAACTAGTGTTATTTTTCTTGTCTTGAAAGATGTTAATTGATCCTCAATTTTTAAATAATTATCAAATATCTCAAATTTTCTAGAAAATTTAGATAGAAGATTATATCTATTGAAACCTTTTGAATTTATTTTAAAACCATTATGAGATCTAATTATAGAGTTAGTTTTAATAATTTTATTAAAGAGTTTTTTAGGAATAAAATTTCTATAGAAAAAATGTGGATATAAGCTTAATTTGTCTACAAATATAGAATTATGTGAAAAGGAAGAATAATGATACTGGCTTATATTACTCTTTGTGTAATCGTATCTGCCTAAATCTGTGACAATAGGATAGGTATTATAAAATAGTACAAAACTTGCCATATCATTATGGCAATGAGATCTTTTATTTGTAAGAATTGATTTAGATAAACCCGATATAAATTGTAATTTTTTTTTATTAAAAATAGCCCAATTGCTTGATAGATGTTTATTAGATACTTTACTTAGATTTATATTATAAAGGTTTTTAATTTTGTTAATTATGAATTTAGGGTGTAAGTCAGGTGAAATGTCACCAATATTAATCTCATCTCTTTTATACAAAATTAAAAATAAGCTTGAAGAAGATCTTAGAGACGTTACATATTTTGAAAGTCTATTTATAGATATTAAAGTTTCTTTATCTTTATGAAAATTATTATTTATACAAAAAAAATAAATATCTTCAATCCAACTATGCACTAAAAGTTGATAGTGAGATGATCCTTCTTTTATAAAACCATTTTTATCGAAAATAAGTGAATAGAAATTTAATAAGTTCAATAGAGAAGATTTAAATAGTTTTTGGTCACTAATAAAAACAGAAGCTAAAATTAGAGATCTAAAATTATTTAAAATATGATTATTTGTAAGATCATTGTGATATTCTATATTTTCAGAAATTTGTTTAATATGTAATATTAATATTTTTTTAATTTCTTCAGATTTATAGTTTGTATGTTTAAAATAACTCAAAAATAATATTATATTTGATAAACGCTCTGATGCAGAATAAATATCATTTTTAAATATAAGTTTTGATTTATCAACATTATATAGTCTAATAAATTTTTGAAGTATAAGATCAGGATCAGACCTTTTTTCAATAAAATCAATTAAAAAATAGTATCTGATCTCATTGCTTTTTTTTTCTTTATCAAGATTATTGAATTTAATTTTATTAGTATATTTTAGTGTATTTTTATAATTAATTTTTTTAAAAGTGACTGGTTTAAAACATATAAATTGGGGATTATAAGAAAGATATAATTTTTTATTTTTAATAAAGTTTTGATGATTATTGTTTATCTTAAGAAGATATTTATGTTGTATATGTTTGTATATAAATTGTAAAAATTCAAATATAACACTAACAAAAATAAAAATATTAAATTTATAATATTTTATAAAATGAGTTATTTCTAATTGAGATTTCTTTTTAATATCAATCAATTTAATAATGATTTCATTTGATAAGCAGTTAAATCATAATTTTGATAAATTAAGTCATAGTTGTAATTATAAAGTATATTTTTAATTTCATTAAATTGATCATTTGTCATAAGTCTGTCAATTAAGCCATGTTCAAAATGAATTATATTAGGAAGAATTTTTTTGAAATCAAATTTTTTTATTATTTCATAATCATAACCTTCAGTATCAATTATTAAAATATCAATACATTTTAAATTTAATTTAGTTGTTATAAAATTTGTATGAACGCATTCTACTTTTATTCCTTCAATCATATCAGGGTCTTTAATAAAATTAGATTTTGTTTTCCACCAATCTTTTTCAAATGATGCTATTCCTTTAGCTAAATTATCTACTTTGTTTAAAGAATTTTTTTTTACTTTATAAATAATTGTAGAAGTTAATTCGTTATGGATAGCAAAATTATATAAATTAATGTTTTTTGAAAATTTATAATTTTTTTTTAGATCATTAAAATATTCTGGGACTGGCTCAAATATATATCCATTTAACTTATTTGGATATTTTTTACAAATGTCATAAATAGGATCGTTAATAATTCCATCATTACCTCCTAGTTGGACAAAGTTTACACAATCTTTATTGGTTATATAACTATAAATAAATTTTTTAAAATCAAAAAAATCACTGTCTATAAAAAAATTAATTTTTAAATTAACTTTCTTTAAAAAGAAATTTATTAATTTATAAATCTTAAATTTTTTTAATAATATCATGATATTTCTTTGCCATTTTCATTGAAGTAAAATTTTTAATATAGTGTTTTCTAGCTTGAGTCGAGAACTTTTCTATTAAAGCTTTATTTTCAAGTAATGATAACAGAGCTTCAACAAAACCATTAACATCATCTTTTTCAAAAATATATCCTGCATTAGAGTTTTTAAAGACTTCTTTAAGCCCTCCAACATTAGTAGTAACCACAGGAACACCTAAACTCATGGCTTCAACTAAAGTTAAACCAAAAGCCTCTTGTGATTGTGAAAGGCATAGTAATGCTTTTGAATTTTTCAAAACTGAATGTGGGTCGCTAGTAAATGGATTTAATTCAATAAAATTTTCTAAACCATATTTAGAAATATTATTTTTAATTTTTTTATATTCATGTTTTTTTCCATATCCATAAATTATGATTTTAAAATTTGAATTTAAAAATTTTAATTTTCTAACTATTTTAATTAAAAAATCATAACCTTTTATAGAGGTATAGGTAGATAGCATTATAAAGTTATTGCTATATTTGTTTATAGTATATTGGTTATAAAAGTCTTCTACACCATTGTAGATATAAATAACTTTGCCTTTTGAAAATATACTGTGTCGCTCCTCAATGCTATTAATGCAACTTTTAGAGACCGTTATAATCAAATTAACTGATTTGTAAATTAATCTATCCATATAGATATCAACAAATTTTAAAACTTTTCTCATTTTCATAGCATGGCTATGAAAAAACAAATAAGAGCTTTTACTTCCATATAACGAATACCAAGATAGTAATCCTATTCTACAAACTAAGCTGGCAGGGTATCCACCATTTACTGAAAAAAAAAGTTCAAATTTATATTTTTGGAACTTTTTTTTAAAAAAATAAAAATAATAAATATAAAGAAGTGGAAACTCAAAAATATTATTCAGAATCCTAAAAAATGCCCTTGCAGGAAAAGATCTTAAAATTATATTTTTTGAAAAACCATTAGATATTTCATTAGTAAAGAAGAAATTATATTCGATAAGTTCTATTTTGTTTTTTATTTTTTTTTTTATATCATATAAACCTGGATGGGATTTGTTACAAATAATAACAAATTCATCATTTTTGTCTGGCCAATTATTAATTAAGTTTATTATGAAAGTGTCTAAACCACCACGATAATAATTTTCTGTTAAAATACAAATCTTCATTTCTTTAATAATATTTATACCTTCTATCAAAAATAAAACCTTTATTTGTTTTAGTGACATGGTGAATACCATTATATTTAGACTTTTGATCGTAAAAGAATTTTTTATAATTTACTTCTTCATAATCATTTAATGAAAGTTTTTTAATAATTTGAAAATTTAAACCATAACCATAGGTATCATATATATTAATTTGTGATGGTCTGATTATTTTATTTTTATAAATAAAAATTGAACCTGCACCTCTGGCAATTCTTGAATCTGTAATAACAGGGTTTTTTTTATGAGAAATAAATTTTTTAAAATCATTTTTAACTAAGTAAATATATAGTTCAGAGTCATGATCATTAATTAGGTCTTTTGATATATTTACAAAAAGCCAGAGATTATTGTTTCTATCTCTATAAAAGGTAGGATCTGCAGCATTTATACCATTGAAGAAGTCACAATATTTTTTCCATTTATAAGGAAATTTTTCAAGAGACAAAATTTCACATTTATTAGCCTGCCAAGACTCAAAAGTCATCATAGTTTTACCTTTATACTGAAATACTTGCGGATATGATAAATGGTAATCTCTTTTAACAATGTCTTTGATGCCAATTAGTTTATTATTTTTCAGATTGCCAATTGAAATTATTCCTTTTTTTTGATTTAGATTGTATCTTTCAAAAAGAATGTGACTAAGATTTTTGTATTTGAAATAGCAAGGATCTGCCCAAAATTCATTTTTCTTGTCTAACAAGTCAGTGTTTTTATGAATATCAATATTATTGTGACTATAAAAAATACTCCAAACATTATTATTAATATTAAAGATTTTAAAACAGAGATTGATAATTTTAAATAATTTATGGTTTAGAAATATCCTATAATATTTTAATATATAAAATAGATTTGGGGACCTGTATATTTTTTTTGATATAGATTTTTGTTTAATAAAATTAATTTTATTATTATTGATTAGAGCTTCAATACTTTTGGTCAAAATTTTAAAGGACTTATCCATTATAAAATAATTATTTATAAGAAAATTTTTTTTTGTTGAATAAAAAGATTTTTGAATAATATCTCCTTTATCAAGATAATCATTTAACTTAATTAGTGTTACACCTGTTACAGATTCATTATTTACAATCTCCCAAAAGCCAGAAGGACCTCCTTTGTAATTTGATGTATCACCATGGTGAAAAGACCATATGCCGTATTTAGATGCATTTAGAACTTTTCCCTTAATTATATTAAAATCATGTCTAAGAATTAAGTCAAATTTTTCTGATTTAATTTCATCTGATATTGAATTATTAAAATAATCAAAGTATTTATTTGATTTTACATCAATTTTTTTTAGTGGAATTTTTTTAAGAAAACTTATAACTCTTTTTTTTGTTTTATTGTCAAGAAATGGTAAATTTGTATGTAAATTTTCTAATCTTACAAAAATTTTAAATATAAAATCATTAAAACTTAATTTTTTATAAATATTTTTTTTTTGATAAATTTTTCTAATTACTATTGATTTGTTATTTATAATGTCATTGAAAAGTCTGTACTCCCAATCAGCTAAACACTCAAATTCTCTACAAAAAATTGCAATTTTAATTATTTTGTTCAATTTTTTTAAAAATTACAAAGTAAATAGAAAAAAAATATAAAAGGTATACATGCCAATAGATTGCCCCATTTATAAATAGATTTACAACCAGACCAAAGAATAAAGTTATTGAGAGAATATTTAACTTTGCATATCTTAACATAATGTACAATATTGAAAGAAAAAAAATACATGCGTATGGAAGACCTAAATACATTATAAGATATATTATAGAGTTATCAGAGAGTCTGACATTATTCATTCTTAGCTGAGAAAAATATAGTCTGTCCATACCAAATAATAAGTCGACATGATTTAGAAGGATAGTTTTTATTCCTAAATAATATTTAAGAACTCTAACGCTATCATTAAAACCCATTGCTACTCTATTATCTATATTTAAACTAAAAAAATATTTTAATAATATTGAAATAAAAAAAATAAATACAATTGAGATAACTAAAAAATTTTTTAAATTAAATAATTTATAAAATTCGTAAACTAAAAATAATACCAGATATAAGAAACAAAAATACAACGAGAATCTTGACTCTGAGTAATAGATTGCAGTATAAAATATGATAGCAATTAAAATATTAATTAAATATTTAAATTGTAATTTTTTAAATAGTTTAAAAAAATAATTTGTGTGTAAATTTAGAATAAAACCCACTGAAATAAAACTAGAGAATAAATTAGCATTTAATAAAAAACCTGTTTGTCTGTTTTGACTATCATTATTTAGAAAATGCATTTTTTCAACCATAGTAAATTCATGATAAATAGAAACTATAGCCTGAGTTAAACAGGATAAGATAATTATAATACCAACTAAATTCAAATTTTTATTATTAATAACTAGTAGACACAAAAATGCCATCATTATTGACGTTACGCCAATCTCATACTGAATTAAGTAGTTGTAATTATTAATATGTATGTAAAAATTTATAAAAATTGTAAAAAAAAATATAGATAAAAATAGAATGAAAAAATAAAGGGCTCTTTGGTTGAAAATTATGTTAATTGAAAAAATTAAATACAGTGATGTGTAACAAATAAGACTGTAAAAATTGATCCCAAGAAGGTCTAATGGATTTTTATAGTAAATTAAATTTGCAAGAGGGTAAAAAATTAAAATTGATATGAAGATAAAATTTGAGACTCTTTCTTTTAATTCAATAATATTATCATCTATCATTTATTTTATTTGAGACTTAAAATCAGCAAAAAAATTATTTAAAGCAGCTGCATCATTCAAGTAAGCAATAAAATTATAACCTAATTTCTTTAATAAATTTGCATAATCAACAGTAGCAGACATACATCCTGGGATTTTACCACTTTTTGATATTAATTCTTTGTATTCGGCAAGTTTATTTAAAACATCGGGGTGTTCTAGTTGGCCTGGAAGACCTAAAGACTGGCATATATCAAATAAACCTAAATAAACTAAGTCTAGACCATCAACATTACATATATTTACTAAGTCGTCTAAGCCAGCTTTTCCTTCAACTAGTATGCCAATTAGCATGTCGTCATTTGTTTTTTGAAGTTTATTTTTTAAATTTTTATCAGAATAGTCATGACATCTTGTATAAGGAGATAAACCCCTTGTACCCAAAGGATAATACTTACAATAACTCACAATATCCTTAACTTGATTTGCAGAATTAACATTTGGAACGAGTATTGAGTTAACACCTGTCTCTAAACATCTAAGTAAGTTTGGTTGATAGGAATCCCAAGCTCTGATTATAGGAGTACATTCTGTTACCTCTGCAGCCCTAACCATATTTTCTAGTGTTTCAAAGCTGGCTGATCCATGTTCAATATCTAAAACACAAAAATCTAGACCCGATAGGCTTATAGCATTTACTGCATTAGGACTTGATAAGCTACACCAAGTACCAAATACATATTTATTATTATAAAGTTTTTGCTTAAGAATATTCATTTTTTTTATATTTTATGTAATGCTCATCTAGCATCATTATTTTTTCAACTTCCAATCTATCTTCTTCACAATCAACAGACTTTGTTTTTTTTTCAGAAATTACCATTTTTACTTTAAATCCATGTTGGATTGCTCTCAGCATTTCAATTGACTCTTGTAATTCAAGAGGGGTCTTTATAAGAGAATTATTAAAATCATATAAAAATTTCCATTTAAAAGGCATAATACATACTTGTTTATACCACTTTTGTCTTTCTTCCTCATGATCAACTGAGGGAATTGGCGACCTTGACATATAAATAGCATTCATTGAATTATCCATTACAACTTTAATTTCATTAGGGTCATTTTTTTCAACCTCATTAATTTCATAACATAGATTACTTACATGGATATCATTATATTGCGTTAATGGTTTAATAGATGAAGATATCATTTCAGGCGTAACTAAAGGCTCGTCTCCTTGAACTACGACTACAATATCATCGTCATTTAAACCAATTTTTTCGCATGCTGATGAAACCCTCAAACTTGGTCTCGATATATTTGGGTCAGTCATTATATAATTAATTTTTTTTTCAATACAAAATTCTTTTAAACTTTCGTCACATATTGCAACAAAAACATCATCAATATCATCAGATAATTTACTTCTAATATAACAATGCTCTATCATTGTATAATCTAAGATTTTACAAAGGGGCTTGCCAGGAAATCTGGATGACCCCAATCTAGCTGGTATGCCTACTATTTTTTTCATATAAGTTATTTACATCGTCCAAGATATCAATTTTATTTTCTATTGCTATTTCAATATGTTTATCATTATTTAAATTCGCCCAATTAGATAGATATACTTTGTATCCATTATTTTTAGGATCAATCAAATGATAGGCATTATCATCTACAAAAATCAAATCTTTTTTGTTATATTTATATTTTTCTTTAATAATATCTAACGCTTCAAGTTTAGAGTTTATTTTTTTGAAATCATAAATTTTTTCTTCAAATATATTTATTCTATTATAGCTCATAATATCTATGACAGATTCTTTATCCTTAAGAGTTGCTATAAAATAAAATTCTAAAGAATTTAAAAAGTTTATAAGGTCATTAAACACAAAGTTTAATTTTACCCATCGTCTTAAATTATTTTTTTTTAAATTTTCCCTTTCTGAATAAAATATATTAGAATATCTATTATAATCTAAACTTAGATTTTCATAATTAATAAAATTGTCAATATTGATATCTTGATTATTAAAATAATAGTCATAAAATTTGAGGTATTCTTTTGCACCTTTTATGTACGGTCTTATTATTTTAAAATTATTTACTAATTTTTCGTCAATTTCATTTAAATCAGTAATATTATTTTTTTTATTGTTAGAATGTAAATAATAAGAATTCAAAGAATTAATTAAGCACTCGTTAGTACTGTCACAAATAACACCATCAAAATCGAAAACAAATATTTTATTTTCTTTATTCAAAGTAAGTAACTAAATCACTGAAGCCCTCAATTTTACAAGTGAAACTATCACCTTTCTGAAGGAATAACCTATCTCTTACTCTGCCTGGAGAGCCAGTTAAAATGATATCCTCAGGGTAAAGAGTCATCCATGTACTAAGCCAGGTTATAAGCTTATCTATATTCCAAAACATTTGATCACTTGAGCCTTTTCTCAATAAAATATTATTATGATAAGACTCTATTTTTTTTGAAGATGATTCATAATTAGTATCAATATAATTAGAGACAGGACAAAATCCATTTGCAGATTTAGATCTTGCTAAATGATGGTCCCTATTTTCAATATTTGAACAAGAAATATCATTTCCAGCAATATGCCCAAAAATATAATCTTTGGCATTATCAATTTTTATATTTTCTGCAATTTTTTTTATAACTACACCTATTTCAGCCTCACCCCAAGTATTGGAATTAAAAGGTAATTTAACTTTAGAATTATTTAGACATAAGCTATTACTGGATTTAAGGAATACAAGGGGTTCTGACATATTATTGTCAAAACCTGTAATTCCCTCAAAATTAATAGCAAAACAAATAATTTTACTAGGAGTACATGGTACAAGAAGTTTATGCTTCTCTAATATAACTTTTTCTTCTTTAACTTCTATATTAGAAGAAGAAAAAGGATTATTGAGGATTTCTTTAATTATTAAATTTTTCTCATCAATTAGTAGTCCAAACTTAGAAATATTAAAGTCATTTAAATATTTTATAATTTTCATTATTTATTACTTGATAAAAGAAGTAGACCAAAGATTACTTCCAAAATTTCTTTTATTTAATAGACTTTTAAATAATTTATCAAGGTCTATCATCTTTTTATTAATTTTTTTTGCAGAAGAAATATTTTTAGAGGGTTCACCGTACGAAAACCAATTAATAAAATTAGTAATAGAGTAATCTTGATCAGTTGAAATACTATTACTTTTAAAACCAGATTTATTTAAAACATAATCTAGAGATATAATATTATAATAATATGGATGTGCCGCATGATAAATAAAGTTTTTATATTTGCGGAGGTTTTTATTAGGGAGTGTATTCATATAAAAGTCGTCATGATTTGGGGTAACAAGAAATAGAATTCCATTTCTTTTTAAGATTTTTTTTATATCTTTTAAAAATGAAATTGGTTTTTCAATATGTTCAATAAAGTGAATGGCATAAATAATATCGAATTTTTTATT
>MDSV01085745.1_pt1 | contig 16368 bp, 15 predicted proteins | sample 810851 | NCBI WGS metagenome assembly MDSV01 (sample SAMN05326640, study PRJNA326480) | marine metagenome | isolation source: seawater | place: Atlantic Ocean: North East | collected 2012 | reverse complement strand
TTGAAAAAAAATATATTTGTTTCAGGCCACAATGGAATGGTTGGATCTGCATTAGTTAGACATTTAAAAAAAGATCATCAAAACAACATCCTTGTCGCCAATAGAAATGAGTTAGATTTAACTAATCAGTATGATGTGAATCAATATTTTAGGTCAAATGATATTAATGAAGTCTACTTGGCAGCTGCTAAGGTAGGAGGGATTCATGCGAATAACGAATTTCCAGCAAATTTTATTTATGAAAATTTGATGATTGAGGCGAATGTTATAAATGCTTCTTTCAATTTTGGTGTTTCAAAATTGCTATTTCTTGGATCATCATGCATTTATCCAAAATTTGCTGAACAACCTATGAAAGAATCTGCTTTATTAACAGGCACTCTTGAGCCTACTAATGAACCTTATGCTATCGCTAAGATTGCTGGGATAAAAATGTGTGAAAGCTATAATCGACAGTTTGGTTCTGATTTTAGATGTGTAATGCCTACTAACTTATATGGTCCAGGAGATAATTTTGATATTGAGAATAGCCATGTTATACCTGCTTTAATCAGTAAAATTGACTCTGCAAATCAGCGAGGTGACCAATCAATAGCTGCATGGGGGACTGGTAAAGCAAAACGAGAATTTTTACATGTTGATGACTTGGCTGAGGCAAGCATTCATTTGATGAGTCTTGAAAGTAAGGTAGTTTCTGAAGTAACCAGTGACAGATGCTCCCACATCAATGTTGGATCCGGTGATGAAATATCCATTGCAGAGCTTGTAAGAAAAATCTGTGAAATAATTGGTTTTAATGGGCAAGTGATTTGGGACTCTAACAAACCTGATGGATCACCAAGAAAGTTAATGGACTCCTCTATATTAAATTCTTTAGGCTGGACCTCATCCAAAAACCTAGATCAAGGTTTAAGGGAAACCTATTCATGGTTTAAGAATCAAAAGCTTGATGGTAATTCCATGAGGGAAGGAGCTAAGTAATAATACTTAACCAAAAACCTCATGCAAATAGGAAGTTCAAGCAAACATTTAAAAAATATAAGAAAGCTATCTATGCATAACAAAAGAGTTTTCCATTATGATACTTAAAAGAAAAGCTTTATCAGTATTCATCAGCACCGCTTCACTAACTTTAATAAGATTTCTTCGTGGCTTAGGTAATTTAATTGTTTACCCTTTTATAGTTGCAAGTTTTGGATATGAATTACTTGGAATATTCATTGTATGGTATTCCGTTGCTTCTGGAGTAGGAAGGCTTTTAACTCTTGGATCATCTCAAGCTGGCTTTAGAGATATTGGACTAGTTCAAAATCAAGAGAAACTTTCTAAGCTATATAGTCTCAGGCTAATTCTATCTTTGATTGTGGTAATATCTGCAGGAATATTTATAACTTTGCTAGATTCAATCCCTAGCTATTTGATATTTTTACTTCCTGTAATTCTGCTTGGTTTAGCTGATGGTCCGGAGTGGGTAGCTAATAATAAAGGACAAGTTGAGAAATTAGCTATTATTAAAAGTGTATGTTTTATTTTATTTGTTGGCATAAAAATATGGGTACTTTTAAATCTTGCCGACATTGTTTGGTTCTATTTTATTGTTTCTTTAGAGGCAGTGATTTTCCTGATTATTCCCTATTTCTTTTTTCCTATGAAAATCCAGATGTTTTCTAAGAACGAAATAACCCTGATACTGAAATTAAGAAGAAATTTAGTTTATGACAATTTTTTCCAGATGCTTAAACCAAGATTAGATACTTGGCTAGTTTCTTTCTTATATGGGCCTGCCATTGCTGGTTCATATGGATTTGCTAGGCAGATCTTATATAGTATTTTAATTCCTGCAGTTGCATTTACATCAATAACACTGAGAACTAGTGATAATCTTTCAAATCATCATTTTACTAAAGATTATATCCCGAAGGGTATGAAAACTATGATTCCTTATTGGATATATGGGGTTGGTATGACAATTATAATAGCTCTGAGTAGCTTGATTGCATCACTAATATTTGTTGATGTTAATATTCCCTTTTATTGGGTAGCAGTTGGCTCATTTATTATTTTACCGATGGCTATTACAGCTGGAATTTTAAGATCTTGTTTAATTAAAGAGTATTACGATTTAATACTCCAGAATAATATCTTATTTTGTTTATTATTATTGTCTGGTTCTATGGGTTTTTGGTGGCTAAATCCAATAAAAGACTTTATAGAATTGCAAATATTTGCACCACTAATCTTAACTGCTTTCATCACAGCATACATTTTCTTTATAAAGTTTTACTCAAAACAGAATCTCAAAGAAGGAGGTAGTTTTGGGTACTAAAACAATTTTTATTGTTTCATTGCCAAGGAGCGGATCAACACTTCTTCGATCCTTAATAATTACCGATGAAAGTATTAAGGGGCTTTCCGAAGCTTGGCTCTTACTACCTCTATTAACTTTTGATCAGCCAGAAAAATATATAAGCACATATGGATCAGCAGCAGTAAATAAGGCTATGTCTGAATATGAAGATCTTGGGGGCTCTGTCAAAGATTTAAAGAGAGAAATTGCCAAAACAGCAGTTACCCAGATAGCAAAAGGTTTAAAAACAAATATTATTGTTGATAAGACACCTCGTTATTATCAAGCATTATCTGAGCTAAAAAGCTTGGAGGATGAATTTAACACTCTAATCATTTTACGGAGGCCAATTCTTGAGGTTATAGCTAGTTATGAAAAGACCTTTAGTAACATTTTTTTCAAGGTCCCTCTTTTTAAAAATGAATTCATCGACGGCCCAATTGCAATGAGTAAAGAATTTTCCTCATCAACGATTATAGTTGATTACGAAGAATTAATAACAGATACAAAGGCTGTAGTGAACCGAATTAATAAAAAGCTTAATATAAATTGTGATATTGATAAAGCGAGCATTGGAAAAAATACTGGAGTTTTTGGAGATCCAAAATTTGGAGAAAAAAGTTCAATAGAGGCTATCAAATTAAGGTATATTGATTGGACCTCATATTATTATTACCGTTTTCGTATTAAGCCTAAATTATCAGGCGAAGTAGATAAGGAATTTTTAAGCGAAAGAAATATACAGATAAAATTTTCTTTTAAAAGCCTACTTAATTTACTTTTTCTTCCTATTGCAAGCTTTATTCGAATTATAAATTTAAAGGCTAGTTTATCGATCTTTAACAAAAAATATTTTGGATAGAAGAGGTCTAATGAAGCTTAGATTAGTTATTTTTAACCTCTTGAGAGGCTTTGAAAAAATTCCAGGTGTGCGACTCTATCAAGTTGCGCATTTTACGTCTTTCTCAATTATTCTTGTTCCTAAGGTAGCTACAAGAAGTACTAGGGATGCTCTCTTGAGGCATCACTATCCCCAGATAGCAGATACGATTAAGCTAACATCTCAAAAGAATCAATTTGCATCAAATCACATAACCTATCATTCATTTTCTTCTCTTAGCCAATTGGCTTCAAAACGAAGACTAGTGATATTTTACAGAAATCATCATGAGCGCATTCGATCTTGTTGGAGGCAAAAGGTCAAAACTGAGTCCGGAGTCTTTTATTTTTGGATGTACTACCCATTTTTAAGGCGGGGGATGTCAGAGTCTGAGTTTGTAAAAATGACTTCTTGTCTAGAGCCATATTTTTCTGAAAAACATTTTGAGAACTATGGTCGCATTTATGATATTTCTGGAGTAGATACAAGAGATCTAAAGGATTTTGATAGTTTTTTTGCCCATGAGCTGGGCTTTACAATAAAGAGCAATGTTACTAGCTGAATACAGTTCACGAATGCCTAAAGCACTCTCTTTAGCAATTTTGCTTTGCATGTTGGTACCAAATTTTCCTGGATTTTTTGCCGGTGGCGATATTAAGCCTTTTTGGATGTTAATGTCGATGGCGGTAATTTATTTTTTCCCAAAGAAAGATTTTTTTAAGTACTTTATATTAATAGCTATTTTAGCTATACCATTCATTTTCGTATCATTTTCGATTAAATACTTAATTGTGATATTCATCCCCTGTTTCGTTTTCTATTCACTTCCAGTATTTACGCAACTTAAGACTAGTCTTAAAATTTTATCTGTTTGCATTTTTGTCATTGGATTCATGTCCATTCTTGGAATTACTTTCCTGAACCCTCTATTTTATTTTATTTTTGGAGAAGGTAGTGGAGTAAATATAAATGAGACTGCCAGAGGCTCAGGATTAATCTCCACTGAACCCAGTCATATAGCTCCTCTATTAGTATTAATGGCTGCTTCCTTAAGATATCTATCATTTGGTAAAAGCTTTTTGATAATTATAGCTGGTCTATTTGTGGGAATATTTACCACAGGAAGCGGATCCTTATTATTGTACTTAGGCACTTATGGAGTAATTTTGATTTTAACTACCTTTAATTTTAGAATTATAACCTTAGCTAGCCTATTTTGTTTTGTGATATTGTTGATCGGTTTGCCTGAAAGATTCATGCAAATTATCAATAATATAATTGGGCTTTCAAGTGCTGGCTTTTCTTTAGAATGGACGGCAAGGGTTGCATCCGGACGCTTTATTGCAAACTATATCTGGTTTACTAGCATACTCGATTATCCCCTTGGTCTAGGTTTTGGATTGGATAAAGATTGGGCAATTGAGCGAATGTTTCAGTTAGGAATTAATCCAAATATAATGGGTGCATTTGGGCAGTATGGTTTAGATGGTCTCCCGATTATGCCTAGATCTTTTTTAGCTGGGGTTGCTGGAATATCAGGATACATTGGAATCATTGCTATAATAATCTTTTTGATGTACTTCACTTTTAAAAACAAGATAACTGACTTACCTCTTTTTGGAGTGGGCTTGATATATCTTCTTCTTGTAGGGTTTGTTGGCTCTCCTTATGGATGGATATTTTTAATGCTATCAATAAATAATAATTTTGAGTATTTGCTAAATGTTCGTAATTCAAACAGATAAAAAATTTCCTGAAATAAAAGATTTTTGTTTAAAGAGTTGGGCAGATATTGCCAAATCTAAGGGCTATTCAATTCTAACTGTTGATTTCCGAAGTCAGGAAGGTACCTTCTTGGATATTTTGATTAATGCTTGCGAAGAATCAAAAACGTCAATGGTTATCATAGGATTTGATGATTTATATTGCTCTAAATTTACTATACCTAGTTTGGAAGATTTAAAAAAAATATTCGAGCAATACTCTCCAGATGTCGTGCGACTTGATGGTCGAGTTCCTGGATTGGGAGCTTATTCCTTTAGCATTGATGATACTAAGTATTACTGTCATACCGGTATGTATCAATGCTCAACTGTATTTAGTGCTTTTTCAAAAGATTTCTTGATCGCTTGTCGCGATAATGGTGTTGCATCGGCTTGGGATCTTGAGAAAGTCTCTAGTCCTAATATTCGAGCCTTTGCGCCACGAAAAAGGACTATTAAATATGATAACTATATTGTTAAGGGAAGAATTGATCCTACAATACAAAATTCAAAGCTTTTTATTAGTTATAGACATGCGCTACGAAGGAAGCTTTATCGCTTGGTAACACGCTCTATTCGTTACATTGCTGTGCGGCTAACTTTTAGATAATATTTTGTCATTAGACTACTCTTCATCAAGATTAAATATATGAAGCAAGCAATAAAATATAAAAAAAAAGAAAATACTGTTTCGATATCTATAATCATGCCAGCTTTTAATGTAGCTGAGTACGTAAATTTAGCAGTAGAATCTGTAATCAACCAAACTTATAAAGACTGGGAACTAATCATCTGTGATGATAATTCATCTGATGAAACGCTTGCGGTCATTAAAAAAATATCAGCTTTTGATAATCGTATTATTGCAATTACAAATTCATTTGATAAAGGTGCACCAGGTGCACGAAATTCAGCAATAGAGTTGGCGGCTGGAAAATATATAGCGTTTCTTGATGCAGATGACTTTTGGCTACCTGAAAAATTACAAAAGCAAATAGAGTGCTTAGAAGAGACCAATGCGGCGATGGTTCATTCTGATTACTATCTAATGACAGAGGCTGGAGAAAGGTCAGATGTAGCCATTAATACTCCAAATCTAATTACAAGGAGAAAGATGATGTTTGCTAATTTCTTACCTTGCCTAACCGTGATTTATGATTCAGATAAACTTGGTAAATATTATCAGCCTAATATAGAGCGCAGAAATGATTATGCGTTATGGCTGGAAATGTTTTCAAAAAGAAAAGACCTTACTTCTGTAAGATGTAATGGTGTTCTAGCAGCATATAGAGTTAATTCATATGGTCTATCTTCTAACTCGTTTCTATCCCTAAGATTCCATTGGCTGGCCTTGGTAAATTTTGGAAGATATAACCAATTAATTGCAATAGTTTTTTCATTAATTTTTTTACTCATTGTTTTAACCAAGAAAAAATTTCTCAATATATATAATGTGCTAGTTAGGAAAATTTAATTTTCTTTAAAGACTTTACAGCATTGTTGAGATTTTTATACGAGACTCATCAATCACAAGGGTATAATTTAAATAGGAGTAAATGAAATAAATGCTACAGATAACAGTTGTTGGCACCGGATATGTGGGTTTGTCTCTTTCCGTATTACTGTCAAAAGATAACAAAGTTACTGCACTTGATATTGATGAAAGCCGCGTGAGTCAAATTAATAAACGCTGCTCCCCGATCAAGGATGTTGATATTGAGGAGTGGTTCTCTGAGAGAGAATTAAATCTGATCGGAACTACAGATAAAGAAAAAGCCTATTCAAATGCAGATTTTATTATTATTGCTACTCCGACTAATTATGATGTAGAAAAGAACTATTTCGATACTGGTTCATTAGAGTCTGTGATTGAAGATGCTCTTCACTATAATAATCGCTCAACAATAGCAATTAAGTCAACTGTACCAGTTGGGTTTACCAAGCTTTTGCAATCAAATTTAAATACTGATCGCGTAATATTCTCACCCGAATTCTTAAGAGAGGGCCATGCTCTTAGCGATAATCTTAAGCCGTCACGAATTGTTGCTGGCGGTGAAAGTGTTCGATGTAAAGAATTTACTGAGTTATTAGCAAATGCCGCTGAGAACAGTCCTCCAGTTTTATGCTTAGGCTCAACAGAAGCGGAGGCAATTAAACTTTTCTCAAACACATATCTAGCGATGCGCATTGCATTTTTCAATGAGCTTGATACCTATTCAGCTATTCATAAACTTGATACTAAAGGTATTATTGAGGGCGTATGCTTAGATTCTAGGGTTGGCCAAAGTTATAATAACCCTTCCTTTGGTTATGGTGGATATTGTTTACCAAAGGATACTAAGCAACTTTTAGCAAATTATAAGCATGTTCCTCAGAAATTAATAAGTGCTATTGTCACCTCCAATAGAACACGAAAAGGATTCATTGCAAATGATATTCTTCAAAAGGATACTAAAAAGGTTGGTATATATCGACTAGTTATGAAAACTGGATCTGACAATTTTCGCGAGTCAGCTATTCAAAGCGTTATGAGACATATAATATCTGAGGGAGTTGAGGTAATTGTTTACGAGCCTAACTTGCATGAAGAAGACTTTTTAGGCTCTTATGTATGCAAAGATTTAGCTGAATTTAAGAAGGAATCAGATGTAATTGTAGCTAATAGATTATCAGATGAACTAACAGATGTGCTTGATAAAGTTTATAGCCGTGATTTATTTGGGAGTAACTAAGATATTTGCACCGCTTATTAGAAAATTTCTAAATTCCTATCTTATTTATTTAAAGTTTTAATTATAATTTGGATATATTAAAAATGAATGAAAGAAAAATTATTAACAGAGATGAAGTAGCCATTATTGGTGGTGCCGGCTTTGTTGGCTCAAGGCTTAAATCTCGCTTTATAAAAGGAAATATTATTTCTAATAAGTATGATATTGATCTCAGAAATACCTCTGATGAATGTATATATTTAGATGTCGAGAAGGTAGATTCGCTAGCTAAACTAGCTGGTGTTAATACAATTATTAATCTTGCAGCAGTGCATCACGATGATATAAGACCGCTAAGCCGATATGATGATGTAAATGTTCAGGGTGCTAAGAATATTTGCGAGGCAGCATCTAAATATGGCATCAAAAAGATAATTTTTACAAGCTCTGTTGCAATCTATGGTTTTGCTCCGGCTGATACCGATGAATCTGGAGATCCAAACTATTTTAATGACTATGGCCGTACAAAATATTTAGCTGAACAGGTTTATAAGAAATGGCAGGCAGAGGATCCAGAAAATAATACACTTGTAATTATAAGACCTACTGTCATCTTTGGTGAGGGAAATAGAGGAAATGTTTTCAATCTTTTAAATCAAATTGCCTCAGGAAGATTTATTATGTTTGGGAGTGGAGAAAACATAAAGTCCATGGCTTATGTTGAAAATGTTGCAGCTTTTATAGAGCATAGTTTGTCATTCAAAGAGGGGATTCACATATACAATTACATTGATAAGCCAGACATGAATATGAATTCTTTAATATCCCATGTCAGGAAAGTTTTATTTAATAAAAATAATGTTGGGATTAGATTGCCAGCACTCCTAGCTACTATAATTGGTAAGATTTTCGACTTACTTAGCCTAGCTCTTAACAAAAAACTGCCAGTAAGTAGCATCAGAATTGAGAAATTTTTAAAAACAACAAAATTTAGTTCTTCCATAGAAGAAACAGGCTTTATAGCGCCTCATACTCTTAATGAAGCTTTAGAAAGAACCATAAGATATGAGTTTTTAGAGGACAATTCCAAGAAAAGAAAATTTTATACTGAATAACTTAATATGATAGAGATAACAAATTGCCCTGATGAAATCCCATATTCTAGATTTAATAAAGAATATAATGATGCAAAGAAGCTCAATCAAGAAATGATTCAAGCAATGTGCATTTCTTCTTATTCAAAAAAAACAGAAGAAGTTAATTCAAGATTCGTCAATCTCAAATTTGTAAAAGAAAAAGATTTTATTTTTTTTTCAAATTACGACTCAGTGAAAGCTAAAGAATTTAAAGAATGCAAAAAAATATCTGCTATTTTTTATTGGAGTAAAACAGATACTCAAATCAGAATAAAAGGCAAAATTTCAAAAACATCTCGTGATTTTAATTTAAGATATTTTGCATCTAGAGACTACAATAAGAACGCATTGGCAATAAGTTCAAATCAATCAAAATATATAGATTCTTTTGAAGAGGTGATTAAGAACTTTGAGATAGTTAAATCTAAGAATGATTTAACAGAATGTCCTGAGTATTGGGGAGGATTTAAAATAAGACCATACTGTTTTGAATTCTGGAAAGGTCACAAATCTCGATTAAATACAAGAGAAATATATGAGCTAAACCAGGATAAATGGTTGCACAGTCTCTTACAACCATAAAAACTTTGAGAAATTTCTTATTTAGTATAAAATTCAAAAAAAAATGTATATAGTTTTCGCAATACTCTCTTCAAAAAAATCTTAAATGACTTTAATTTATAATTTTAGGCACCTCTCATAGCTACTAGAAAATTAAAAACACCTATAAATGAAAGAATCTCTGCATCTGAAGTTATGCTTATAAATAGTGACGGAGAAAAACAGGGAATTTTGCCTATAGACAAAGCCCTTGAAGCAGCAAACAAAGCCTCTTTGGACTTAGTTCAAGTTTCACCATCAAATGCAAAACCTGTTGTTTGCAAACTATTAGATTACGGTAAACATGTTTTTCACAAGAAAAAAAGCACTACAAGTTCAAATGTCAGATCAAAAAAAAGGACGATAAAAGAAATTAAGTTCAGACCATCTACTGATGTGGGCGATTACAATATCAAGCTAAAAAAAATAAAAAGCTTTATTCTTGGAGGAGATAAGACTAAAATAACTGTCCGATTTAGAGGCAGAGAGATTTTAAATAGTGATATAGGCCTTGATCTTTTAACTAAATTAAAAGATGAGTTAGATGAAATAGCTCAGGTTGATCAAGAACCATCACTTGAAGGTCGCCAACTGTTAATGGTTTTGTCTCCTCTAAAAAAGAATAATTAGATAATTTTTAAATAGTTGATTTGAAATGGGATATAAACTTAAAAAACATTCTGGGGCAGCTAAGCGCTTTAAAAAGACAGGTTCGTCTCTAAAAAGCAGAAGTGCCAATAGGAATCATATTCTTTCCAAGCAGTCTACTAAGAGAAAAAGACATAACAGAGGATTAAATAAGCTTTCAGGTACCGTTCTTCAAATGGCATCTAAACTTGTGAATAAATAAAATGCCTAGAGTAACAAAATCAATCACAGCTAAAGCAAAACATAAAAAAATCTTAAAATCGACTAAAGGTCATTATGGTGCTAGAAGCAGATTATTTAAGACTGCAAAGCAGTCTAATATCAAATCTATGCAGTATGCATTTAGAGATAGAAAGAATAGGAAAAGAGTATTTAGATCTCTTTGGATTTCCAGAATAAATGCTGGTTCAAGAGAGTGTGGAGTTTCCTATTCAAGATTTATGAAAGGTTTAGCTATCAAAAATATCTCCCTCAACAGAAAAATACTATCCGAGATAGCATCAAATGATGTTCCTACTTTTAAGGAAATTGTAAAAAAATCTCTAAGCTAAATCCATAATGTCTAACTTGGACAATATAGATCCTAAAACCTTAATAACGAGTTCAGGATCGAGACATCCAATAAATCAAACAAAGAAATTCATACTCGATATTTTAGAAAGGCTTGGTTTTGAGGAGGTTGATGGCCCAGAAATTGAAACTGAGGAATTTAATTTTGATATGCTCAATATTAGAAAATCTCATCCAGCAAGACAAATGCATGATACTTTCTATGCCGAAAATAAAGAATATGTTTTAAGAACCCATACATCACCCGTTCAAATTAGGAGTATGTTAGAAACACATCCTCCAATTGCTTTTTCTTCTGCTGGGAAGGTATACAGGAAAGATGATGATGCAACTCATCTACCTATGTTTCATCAAATAGAGGGTATTTATGTTGCAGAAGAGGTAACATTCGCAAATCTAAAAGACCTTATTCACAAAATAGTTTATGAGTTATTTGGAGATGATGTTCAGTTAAGATTTAGGCCTTCATATTTTCCATTCACTGAGCCCTCTGCAGAAGTGGATATTCTTTCTGAGAATGGGAATTGGCTTGAAATACTCGGCTGCGGGATTGTAAATCCAATTGTTTTAGAAAATTGCAATATAGATTCAGAAAAGTTTAGCGGTCTAGCTTTTGGTCTTGGAGTTGAAAGAATAGCTATGCTTAAGTACGGAGTTAATGATATTAGAGAGTTCTATAAATCTAATCTTGATTTCTTGGTGCAATTTAAATGAAGATTCTGTACAAAGATCTTATTAGACTTCTAGTTGAAAAGCCCCCCATTGATGAGTTATCTCAAAAACTTTTCCAACTTGGGCATGAGCACGAAATCGATAATGAGATATTTGATATAGAGTTTACTCCTAATAGAGGAGATTGTTTATCCCTAAATGGTTTGGCAAGAGATCTGAATATTTTTTATAAATCATCTTATTCAATAGAGACATACGACAAAAATATTGATGAGCTTAATTTGGACTTTCAAAATCTTTCTCCAAATGACTGCCCTCTAATTTCTTTTCTTGAAATTGAGATTGATAATGATATTAAAGATTATAAAGAATATATCAAAAATTATTTCAAAGTATTAGGCAACAAAAAAACAAATTTTTTTACAGATATATCAAATTTCATTTCTTATGAGTTAGGCCAACCCACTCACTGTTATGATAGGAATAAGATTGGTAATGAGCTTATATTTGAAACTAAGCAATGCAATAGTAATTTTAAGACATTAATAGATACTAACATTTTATTGAAAGGAACTAATTCTGTATTTCATTTTAATGATGAGATTTTAAGCTTAGCTGGTGTAATGGGAGGCAAATCTTCATCATGCAGTTCCAGTACAAGAAAGGTATTAGTTGAATGTGCTTTTTTTAATCCAGAAGCAATTATTGGTAAAGCTTTAAATTATAATTTAAATTCGGACGCAGCCTACAAATTTGAAAGAGGTATAGATATATCATCCCAAGAAAAAACACTAAGAAGATTTATTAGGGTTGTTGAAGATCATGCAACAATCAAGAGTATTAAGTTTAAGTCTTTTGAATCAAAAAATCCTAAGAGCATAACTCTACCAATTGATGAAGGGAAAATAAATAAAATACTTGGCACTAAATTATCTAAGGATGAATATACAAATCTTTTAGAAGAGCTTGGGTTTAAAATAAGCAATGAAATTTGTGTTCCCATGCACAGAAATGATATTCATTCTCAAAATGATCTTGCAGAAGAAGTTGCAAGATTAATAGGGTACGACAATATCCCAAACTCCTCTCTTAATTTAGAATCTTTGAATAATGAAAAGGTAAATCAAAGGGAGTCAAAAATTAGAGAATTTCTGATAAAGAATAATTTTAATGAAGTTATAAACTTCCCATTTGTATCATCTGAAGATCAAGAATCAATTAAAATTGATAATCCACTTGACTCAAATAGGAATAATCTTAGAACTTCAATTAGAGAATCTCTTATAGAAAACCTCTTATATAACGAAAGGAGGCAAAAAGATTCTGTAAAATTATTTGAGATCGCTAACATTTATTCAAGGAGAGATAAAATTGTCCAACAGAAAAGAATTGGCATCATCGCTTCAGGAAGACGAGGTAATAACTATATCGAGTTTTCAAAAAAACTAGATCACGGGTATCTAGATAGTCTTTTGAACAGTAATTTATCAGAACCAACTTTTCATATAGAAGAGATTCCTAGGAGTGATTTAGTAACTAAAAAAAAGGACAAGGTCTTCTATATTGAAATTAATATAAATGAAATAGATGAAGGTTTCTTTTCAGATATTGACTTTAATCATGACACATTGACAAATTTCAATAAGTTCAGGCCTATTTCTGAGTTTCCTTCAAGCATAAGAGACTTTTCATTCTTAATTGAAGACTTAACCAAGGTTGATCAAATAATAGAAAAACTTAAATGCTTTGAAGATGATATTTTAAAAAGTTCTTTTATGTTCGATTTTTATAAAAACGATGATAAGGGAATAGTCAAAGTAGGCTGGAGATTCATCTTCCAATCAAACACTAAGACATTATCTGATACCGATATCAATGAAAAGTCTCATCAGATTGTTAAACCAATCTTAGATATAAAAAAAGTATCTATACCAGGCATGGAGCCAGATGCTTAAAAAATATACTTTATTTATAAACACAATATATAATATTTAAAATGTTTAGGACAATCTCAATTTTCTTCAATTTTTATCTTGTTCTGGTAGCATTTAACGCCTTCTCTCAAGAGATTGACCTATCTTTAATTAATGAAGTAGCTCCAAATCAGATTCAAGAAATTAAGGAAATGATAGGAGATCAGCAAGCACCATCTTTAGTTGATGAAAACGAGCCAAAAAAAGAAAGCCTAAAAGAAAATGAGGCATTAAAAAATCCTCAGGAAGATGGACGAAAGTTTGGGTATAACTTTATTTCTTCTTCACCAACATCCATTATTGCAACTGGTGACCTGCCTCTCCCAAATGATTACAAGATTTCTCTTGGAGACACATTTGTCGTGATCTTGTCTGGAGCTAAGGAAGGTATCTTTGATTTAAAAGTAAAACTTGATGGAACAATATTTTTTCCTGAACTTGGCTCTATCTCTGTTTATGGAGAGAGTTTTCAAGAGGTTAAAGTTAAACTTCGCAATTTAATCAATCAGTCTTATATTGGAGTTGAGATTGATTTATCATTAAAAAATCTTTCTGCTAAGAAAATAACAGTTGTTGGGGCTGTTAATACTCCAGGTACCTATTTAGTTAACCCTTTTACAACTATCTCTAACTCTTTAGCTTACTCTGGTGGCATAAATCAAATTGGTTCTTTAAGAGAGATAAGACTCATACGGCCAAATGGCGATTTATTCACATTTGATTTGTATGATCTTCTGATAAAAGGTGATAGATCTAATGATTTAACTATTGAGTCAGGTGATGTAATTGTAATTGGTCCAGCAAATAAGTTCGTAGAAATTTCTGGTGAAGTTAAACGTCCTGGAATATATGAAATTCTGCCTGGAGAGGATCTTTCAGACTTATTGGATTTTTCTCTTGGTTTCTCAGGTGGAGCAAATAATTCTAAGATTACTCTTAACAAAATAGATACAGATTCAGCTTCTGTGATACAAATAGTTACAGATAAGCTGAATCATAATCTTAAAAATATTCTATCTGTAAGTGTTTTTCCTTACAAAAATGATAATTTTTCTGAGATATTTGTAAGTGGCTCAGTCAAAGAGCCTGGATTTTATAATTTAAAAGAATTTAATACTTTAGAAAAATTAATAAATTCACTTGAATTCGTAGATGTATATCCTTGGTTAGCTGTATTGGAGCAATTCGATGATGAGAATTATATAAAATCTTCTATATTGTTTAATTTAAATGATCCAAAAACCTTTCGGTCCGTAAAATTATTACCAAATTCTAAAATATTTTTTGCTGATGCAAGATTGAGAGACTTTACTGTAAATGGCACTACTAGAAACTTAATAAATGATTATCAATTAACAATTAATCATAAGCAAGGATCATTTTCTTTACCGGTATATGGCAATTACTCAGTTAAATCATTCGTTGATTTACTGGGATTAGATATGAGCGATGTTGACAGTGAAGCAACTTATATAAGTCCTCTCGAAAGCGTTGTAATCATTGATAGTTACTTGAACATGAGGTTTGATGCAAAAAAATATAATACGATCTCATTTAGGTCTCCTATCAATGATTTAATTCGGGTAAGAATTTCAGGAGCAGTTGATTATCCAGGGACATATACGCTTGAATCTGACAGCACACTGGAAGATTTATATAAATTAGTTGGCAATCTAAAAGGCGAGGCTTTTGAAAGTGGAATTATTTTGACAAGAGATTCTATTAGAGATAGACAAAGGGATTCTATCGCTAGACAAAGAGAAAACCTGCGTGAAGCTCTAATTTTATATGCTCAAGAGGGGACGGATGTGGGAAGCATAAGTTCAATTATGAATTTATCTGAATCCATTGAGCCGGAAAATCTTGGAAGAATTGCTGGAGATTTTTCTCCTGGATCAATGTCATCAATAAATACAACATTAATGGAAGGTGATACAGTCTTTGTTCCTTATAATCCAAACGTAATAAATGTTCTAGGCGAGGTTCTAAACCCAATTGCCTTTGAGTATTCAGAAAGACTTAATGTTAAAACTGCTATTGAAAACGCTGGAGGTTATCAAGATTATGCTGATAAAGGAAATGTTTATGTAATTAAGGCAAACGGTTTAATTGAAAGAGCAAATAGAAATATTTTTACAAAGAATATCAATTTGGGGCCAGGCGATACAATTATTGTTCCTAGAAAAATTATATTCAACAATCCTGCCTTAAATACTTTGATACCTATCACAAAAATTCTCTCAGATATGGCATTCACAGCTGCTGCATTGGAGGGGTTATCAAATTAATATGAGATGAAGATCGTCTTTGTCATCCCGCTTTTAGCATTTTTATTTATACAAGATACCCGCAGCGATAGCTTTAAATATAACTCTTATAACAATCACGGTCAGATAGGAACAATTAATATGCCTACTGCAAGGTTCTATAATGAGGCCGTCTATGGCTTAACACTCTATGACGGAGATAAAGATCAAAAACTAACTCTTACATCCAACCCTTTCGACTGGCTTGAAGCCTCTTTCTTTTATATGAACATAGAAGATAGGCAGAAGTGTAGAACAAATCCAGCAAATACTGAGTTTTGCCAAGGCTATAAAGATAAAGGCTTTAATTTTAAAATAAGACTTAAAGAAGAAGGAAGATTGCCTGCAATAGCAATCGGTTTTAATGATTTAGCTGGAACCGGTTACTATGGCTCAGAATACATTGTAGGAAGCTATGGTATTGGAAATACAGACTTAAGTTTTGGGATCGGTTGGGGTAATCTTAATGGCTCTAACAACTCTTTCAAGAATCCATTTGGTATTTTTGATGATAGCTTTTATAAAAGACCAACAAGCATTGAAGGAAGTGGAGGAAAGTTTGATCTAAAGAAATATTTTTCAGGTGAGAAAGCTTCACCGTTCTTTGGTATTTCTCATGTCTTTAATGAAAAGGTTACATTTAAGGCAGAGTATGATTCAACTTTAACTCCTGGGAAGGTTGGTCATGATATCCATAGTAGTGATTTTTCTTTTGGACTTGAGTTTAATGTAACTGAGAATCTTAGTTTAGGTCTTTCATCA
>MDSV01201066.1_pt1 | contig 16374 bp, 13 predicted proteins | sample 810851 | NCBI WGS metagenome assembly MDSV01 (sample SAMN05326640, study PRJNA326480) | marine metagenome | isolation source: seawater | place: Atlantic Ocean: North East | collected 2012 | reverse complement strand
GTGATATTGCAACATTTAGTTTTTTCCCTGGGAAAAATTTAGGAGCATACGGTGATGCTGGTGGAATAATAACACAAAACCAAGACCTAGCAAAGAGAATGAGAATGTTTGCTAACCATGGAGCCCTTGTAAAGCATGAGCATCAAATTGAAGGTATAAATAGTAGGTTGGATGGCATTCAGGCCGCTATTCTATCAGTTAAATTACCTCATATACTTAAATGGACAGATGCTAGAAATTCAGTCGCTAGAAAATATATAGAACTATTTGAGTCGAACTCAAATATTGTACCCCCAAAAATTAATGATTTATCAAAACACGCATTTCATCTTTTTGTAATTAGAACAGATGAGAGGGAAGATTTAATAAATTTTTTAAATGAAAATGAGATATCTACAGGGGTCCACTATCCTACTCCTTTACCTTTTTTAGAGGCATACAGCTATCTTAATCATAGTCCAGAAGATTTTCCCGTAGCATACGATTTTATGAATAAAATACTTTCTTTACCAATATACCCCGAAATCTCTGATGAGCAAATTAACTATGTTGTTGGTAAAGTTGAGGAGTTCTTTATTTGAAAATTTGGAATATTGTTATTGGGGAACCTCTTCCTTTAAACAATAATCAAAATAGATTGCATCGTTCAGGTCTGTTAAATGATATATTGGTTAAGTCTGGTCATGAAGTTTGCTGGTGGTCTTCTACATTCGATCACTTTTCAAAAAAACACCACTTTTCATCTTACAAAGAAATTGATTTGTCTTCGCTGTACAAGCTTCGTTTATTGCATGGATGTTCATATAAAAAAAATATATCTTTTCAGAGGATTAGAAACCACAGACAAATAGCAAAGGAATTTACTGTACATTCAGAAAAAGCAGGTAAACCAGATGTTATTATTTGTGGCTACCCATCAATTGAATTAGCCTATAATGCTGTAAGATTTGCAAAGATTAATAAAATCCCAATTGTGATTGATGCAAGGGATATGTGGCCAGATATATTTGCAGGAGTTTTACCATCAATATTAAGACCATTGGCTAAACTATTTCTCTTACAGTATTATAAAATGGCAAAATACATATTTTCTAATGCAACCTCTATTGTAGGAATTACGGATGGATTTGTTGAATGGGGTTTGTCTTATGCAGAAAGAGCCAAGTCTTTCCGTGATAAACCGTTTTATTTAGCATACCCTAGAAGCACACTCGATAATAAAATTGTCAATCAAAGCTCAAATTTTTGGAAAAAGTATCAAATATCAAAAAATGATTATATAATTTCTTACATCGGAGCCGTTGCACTTAATAAGATTAATATTTCACCAGTCTTTGATGCTGCTAAATTATTAAGCGAAAACCCAAGAATTAAGTTTGTGATTGCTGGAGATGGTGATGATAGACAAGAATTAATTCATAAATCAAAAAATCTTGGCTTAAACAATGTTGTTTTCCCAGGATGGATAAATCAATTCCAATCAAAGTATTTATTAAAAATGTCTAAGTTTGGCCTGGTCCCTTTAAACAGTAGGATTGATTATCAATTATCAATACCAAATAAACCTATTGAATATTTAGCTAACAACCTACCTATTTTGTCCTCTTTGAAAGGAGAATTATATAAGTTAATTGAATCTCAATTTATTGGCTATAATTATGATAGTGGAATTCAATTGTCAAAAATAATTAATACACAACTGACTGAAACAAACACGGAAGATTTGACTAAAAACACAAAAAAAATATTTGAAAAAAAATTTACCGCTGAAAAAGTATATGGTGAATATGAAATTTTTTTAAAAGATTTGGTTGGTAATTAAAATGTTTGATTCAAAAGATAAGGCAATTGAAAAAGAGAGATACAACAAACGTGCAAAAAAACAGTTTAATGAGCCATTTGAAAAAACAAAAATTTTTGGCGCAAAATCAGAAATAAATTATTTAAGCTCCCCTTATTTTTTTTATGAAAAAAAAATCAAACATTTAATCAAAAACACACATAGTGTTTTAGAAATAGGGTCTGGAAAAGGCCTTTATACTTATCCTTTATTGAAAACTGGAGCAAAAATAACAGCAAGTGATATTTCTAGCGATTCGCTATCTTTTTTGAAAAACAGTTTTCATGGTTTTAAGAATTTCAATTTAACGTGTAAAACTGCTGATATGGAAAATCTGCCTTTTGATGATAATTCTTTTGATGTAGTTGCCAGCGCAGGGAGCCTAAGCTACGGTTCAAAAAATATTGTTGATAAAGAAATTTCTAGAATATTGAGACCTAAGGGTATTTTTATATGCGTTGATTCGTTAAATAATAATCCTATTTATAGATTTAATCGTTTTCAAAATTATCTTAGAGGTAAAAGAACAAAATCAGTAATTTTAAATTGCCCAAATCTTAAAAGAATAAAATCATACCATCAAAACTATGAAGATATTGATGTTAGGTTTTTTGGAAAAATTTCTTTTTTGGCACCACTTTTAAATAGGTTTTTAGGGGGAGCTCAAACAGAAAAAATATCCAATTACGTTGATAAAATAAATTATTTCAATGGTCTATCTTTTAAGTTTGTAATGGTAGCGGTAAAATAACAACCAAAAGGATTGATATTAAATGAATGTACCTTTTTTTGATTATCCTGAGCTTTATAAAAGAGACAGGGAAGATTTCATTCGTATTTTTGATGAAGTATGCTCGAGAGGAGCTTACATTATGCAAAAAGAACTTCAGGACTTTGAAGAAGAAATCGCATCTTATTGTAATATAAATTATGCGATTGGTGTTGGGAATGCAACAGATGCCCTTGAAATGGCTTTTTATCTAACGGGGATCAACAAAGGTGATGAGGTCATCTTACCATCACACACAATGACAGCAACCCCATCTTCGGCTTATTTACATGGTGGTGTACCTATTTTTGTTGATGTTGATGAAGAAGGTTTCATGAATATTGATTTAATAGAAGAGAAAATTACTAAAAAAACCAAATATATAGTCCCTGTTCAGCTAAATGGTAGAACTTCAAAAATGGAAGATATTTTACGTATCTCTGAAAAGTATGATTTAAAAATTATTGAGGATTCAGCTCAAGGCCTAGGCTCGAAATATAAAAATAAGCAAGCAGGTACTTTTGGTGTCGCTGGTGTATTTAGCTTTTATCCAGCAAAGGTCCTAGGTACTTTAGGCGATGGAGGTATGTTAATTACTAATGACAGTAATTTAGCTAAAAAAGCAAAATACTATAGAGACCATGGAAGAAATGGTTTAGAGTGTGAGATTTGGGGTAGAAACTCCAGGCTCGACAATATTCATGCCGCTTTTTTGAGTTTTCAATTTAAGAGTTTTGAAAAGAAGATTAAAATTAGAAAAAACATTGCCAGTATCTATTATGAAGAATTAGAAAATATTAGTGACATAAAACTTCCAAGCAAGGATGATAAAGATCACTATAATACATACCAAAACTTTGAGATTACCTGTGACAGACGAGATGACTTAAAAATCTTTTTAAATGAGAATAGTGTAGGAACAATCATTCAATGGGGAGGTAAAGCTGTTCATCAATTCGAAAACTTGTTTGATACAAAAATTTCTCTTTCTTCAACAGAAAGATACTTTGAGAGATGTTTGATGTTGCCAATGAACGACATGCTATCTGAAATGCAAGCTGAATATGTAACAAATAAAATAAAGGAATTTTACAAACTATGAATAGTTTTGAGCTTGCTGATTTTATCAGAAAAAGTGTAGTCAAAATGACTAGTAAGGGTAATAGCTCCCATGTAGGCTCTTGTCTTTCTATTGCTGATATTCTTGCTGTTATCTATACTGAATATCTCGATATATCTCCTAAAAAATTTAAAAATATTAAAAGAGATAGGTTTGTTTTGAGTAAAGGGCATGCAGGTGCCGCAATTTATTCCACCTTAGCTGGTATGGGATTCATTGATAAGAAAATTCTGGAAACCCACTATCAAAATGGATCAATTTTAAGCGGCCATGTATCTCACAAATCTGTACCAGGAGTTGAACTTTCAACTGGTAGTCTGGGGCATGGGCTTTCTGTTTGTTGCGGCTTTGCACATGGTATGAAGTTAGACAATGTAAAAAATAAAGTTGTATGTTTGTTAAGTGATGGAGAATGTGATGAAGGTTCAATTTGGGAGTCTGTTTTATACGCTAACCACTTTAATTTAGATAATCTTACCGTGATTATAGATTATAACAAAATTCAAAGCCTTGATTCTGTTGAAAATACAATCAAATTAGAACCATTTTCCAGTAAGTGGTCTTCGTTTGGATGGACAGTTTTTGAATGCGATGGTCATAATCATGATGAAATAAAAAGTGCATTGTATGAAAAAACAAATCACCCTAAAGTTATTATTGCTCATACAACTAAGGGAAATGGCGTCTCATTTATGGAAAACAATGTTCTTTGGCACTATAGATCGCCTCAAGGTGAAGAGCTGTCTAGCGCACTTAAGGAATTAAATAATGAGAAATAGTGTAATAAATAAGCTTTTTCAAGCAGCAAAAGAAGATTCCGATGTAATGCTATTAGTTGGAGATTTAGGGTTTGGCGTAGTTACTGAATTTAGTGAAAATCTCCCCTCGCAATTTATTAATGTTGGTGTTGCAGAACAAAACCTTACGGGTGTAGCAACTGGGCTATCCCTTCTTGGAAAAAAAACAATAACATATAGCATTGGTAATTTCAACACACTAAGGTGCCTTGAGCAAATAAGAAATGATAGCCTCTATCATGAAACAAATTTAACAATCATTTCAGTGGGAGGAGGGTTTAGCTATGGTCAGTTAGGTTTTTCGCATCACGCAACAGAAGATTATGGAATCCTTAGAACCCTTCCTGGAATAACTATCTTTACACCAGGAAGTAAAAAAGAAGCAATAGAATGTCTTAATAAATCACTAAAAATTGATAATGTCTGTTATATCAGAATAGATAAATCTGATTTTAAAGATGATTTTGAGATTAATGATATTTCAGTACCAAGAGAATTAATCAAGGGCGATGAATTTCTAATTGTTGGCGTGGGTGGTGTTATAGAAGAGGGTATGCAAGCAGTAGAATATTTAAAGGAAAATTTAAATATTAGCGTTGGTCTTGTTTCTTTACCTCAATTGAAACCCATTGATGAAGAATATTTTTTTAGAATTCTATCAAATTATAAAAAGATATTAACGATCGAAGAGCATAATCTAGTAAATGGCTTATCTGCTATAGTAAAAGAGGTGTGTTTTAATAACAGTTTTTTACCAGAAGCTTTCTTTAATCTTGGAATCAATGATGAGTTATCAAGTAAAGTCGGAGATCAAAAATATCTTAGATCATGCTTTGGAATAGATAGTAATAGTATTATAAAAATAATTTCAGAGAACTCATGAAAAGAATTTTTGACCTAACCGTTTCATTAATTTTGACAATTGCAGTCTTCCCAGTTATTAGCATAGTTCTCTTTTTTGTTTGGATTCAAGATTTTAAAAACCCTTTTTATCTAGCACCTAGAGTTTCAAAGAATGGTGGTTTATTTACGATGATTAAGGTGCGATCAATGGTTGTGAATGCTGATAAAAACAAGATTGACTCGACAAAATCAGATGATCCTAGAATAACTAAAGTAGGGCGATTTGTTCGAAAGTTTAAAATTGATGAACTAGGTCAAATTATTAATGTAATCAAAGGAGATATGTCGTTGGTAGGTCCAAGGCCCCAAGTTAGCAGAGATGTAGATTTGTACTCTGATGAAGAAAAATTACTTTTATCTGTCAAGCCCGGTATAACTGATTTTGCTTCTATAGTCTTCTCTGATGAAGGAGAGATTTTAGAAGGTGCTGATGATCCCGACCTACTATATAATCAAATAATAAGACCTTGGAAAAGTAGGCTTTGTATAATTTATATTAAAAATAAATCACTATTATTGGATATTAAATTGATAATACTTACTGCTGTTGTAATCTTTTCAAGAAATTTCGCTCTTTCAAAGATTGAATCAATTATTTCTAATATTACAGATGATGAGAATCTTATAAAAGTTGCATCAAGAGAAATAGCCCCCTTTCCATATCCACCACCCGGACTAGAGGAAATTGTTACTTCGCGCAATTAAATTTTTGAAGTTCAAAAATTTAATTGCTTCAATAAGCCTTTTTATATCATTAAATAAAACTACAATTGCTCAAAATATTGAATTTTCATCTGCCAATCCTTTAGAATATCTAATCTATGAGCATAATGAAAATTTAAAGGAATCGGCATCTGTTGTTCGCATTTTAAGGCCTTTCGTTTCATTATCAGAAGAATCGAATTTAAAATCTCATTTTACCTATATCAATTTTTTAAATAATGGACATTCAAATATAGATAATAATGGTAATCGCATATCTTTTCCAAACCTTAGTGCGTATGGTAATTTTACTATTTCATTTTTAAATAAATTCTTATATATCAAACTTTCTCCACAGCTAATCGAAAGTACAAGGGAAGTAATTATAAATGATGACCCCACTACTTTTAGTTACTTGAACGATAGACCAACGATAAAAACAATGCAACCAAACATGCATCTCCCTCAATCAACGATTGCCCTGCATTATAATTATTTTGCTATAGGAGCTTCTAGTGAAAATATGTGGTTTGGACCTGGATTTCACTCAAGCTTAAGTATGAGCAATAACGCCAGAGGTTTCAATCATTATTTTATAGGCACACTAAATGAGATAAAAATTAAAAAAATGGGTTTGAATTTTAGATATTTTGTATCGGAAAGAAAAAATTTATTAAGTAACAAATTTTATCACACGGCACTTGCTTCAACCCTATCAATATATTCAAATCCAACAATTACTTTAGGTTTTAGTAGGGCATATTTATCTGGAGGGTTATCAGATTTTGAATGGTCTATAAATGATGCTTCAAAATTAGTTTTTGAGCCTTTATTTGGTAATTCAAAAGATTCATCACCCTTGAGTAGTGGCGAACCCATTTATTGGGAGCCATGGGATCAAATATTGACAGGATTCATAGATTTATACTTCCCTAAGGATAAAATCCACCTTTATTTAGAAATTGGATCAGATGACAGTAGGGCTAATTTAACAGATTTCTTAGCTCATTGGGATCATGCATTGGGATATGTAATAGGTTTTAAAAAAAGCAATTTATTTAATAACAATTCATTTTTGTTCGCTATGGAGTATTCAAGCACTAAAAATTCGACAAATACACTAAATCCAGAGTTTTATAGAGGAAACTATAGTTTGCCTTTATTTTATGATAAAGAACTATATTTAAGATCCAGTTTTCAAGGGAGAAGATGGGTTGCACATTCAGGTTCAGACGCAGATGATTTTATTGTTTTATTTGGATCAGCTAACGAAATAAATTCATTATTATTTTCATTTAGCATTGAGAGGAGAGGTATTTTTAGCAAAATTTATCCTGAGCGTAAATTTGAGGGTTCTATCATTGCATCTAGGCGATTTAGAAGTTTTGATTACAAGCTTTACATTGAGAAAGAAAAAATATTTAATTATGGTTTTATTAACAGCGATAATTCAAAAAATAGCCTTGTTTTTGGAGCAGGCTTTGATTATTTTTTTCAAAAATGATTAATAAATGATTTTTCTTAAACCTTTTTTTGCTGAAAAGGCTTAATTATGAATGTTTTAATATCAAATGCTTCTATTGCTATGTTTTTTATTTTTTTGAGCGTTTTTGAGCCAATTTACGCCCAAAAACACCTAAAACATGCCTTGATCAACAAAATTATTGATGATAAGAATCATTTTGAACGTGATTTTAGTAAGTTTTCATCAAAAAGAAAAAAATTAAACCTATTATTTATTCAAAATTCTTATTTAAACAATAATCTTCCAAATCTTGAAAATATTGATGGCATTTATCTGCCCAGGGGCTTTGCTTTATCAACAGGATATCACATAAATTATTCTAGTCAATATTTGGACCTATCATTTTATCCACATCATTGGAGCGGTTTAAGCGAAGAAAATTATTCAGCCACGGAGAAACCCGAATTATTTACTAAAACTAACAATAACCCTAGATCAGTTGATAATAACCATCAAAACTTATCAATAATAAACGCAGGTTTTAATATTAAAAATAAGTTTATTTCGGCTGGTTATTCAAATTGGAATCAATGGTGGGGACCGGGTGTACATAATAGCCTTATCTTATCAAATAATGCTCCAAGCTTTAATTATTATTTTTTTGAATCTAACGAGAGCTATTCTATTAATAATGATCTAGATTTTAATTTTAAATATATTCTTTCTGATAAAATGAAGAATAAATTGAATGCAGATTTTTATCTTTCTGCAATTTCTTTAGAGTTCAACTATAAAGAAACAACTTTTGGTTACAATCGACTGCTTTTAAGTGGGGGTTATGACTTTATTAAATGGAATAGTCAGCATGCTGCATTAGCATTATTCAATGGCAAATATGGAAGATATTGGGATTCAATAAATGATTATTTTATTTTAATAAACTTCCCTGAATCTAAATTAAGGGTATATGCTGAAATTGGCGTACCTAATAGGTCTTTCGGCGGTGAAAGTATGAATTCACGATATGGACACAACAATGGAACTATAATTGGGTTTAGAAAATATGGTATTTTTAACAATGAAAACCTAATTCTAGGGTTTGAATATAGTAGATTAATCCAGAGTGCGTATTACAATACATTGCCATCATCAAATTGGTATGATAATTATAGGTATAATTTTAGCTCATATAAGAATAGACACTGGGGAGCGCACAGCGGTCCTGACTCTGATGATTTTTTGTTGTATTCTGGAATTTTGACTAGTAATAGTAATTTTATATTTGCTATTAACTATGAAAGGCATGGTGTAACATATAATTTTCCACCTGAAGTGAAGCTAGAATTTAAAATTCTACTTAAACACACAATAAATAAAGCATCAATGATTATTAATTATGAAAATGAACATTTTAAACATTATGGATTTGTTGATAAAAATAGAAATGTTTGGGATGAAGAATTTGAAGATGGTTCAATTCAAAGAACAAAAACTTTATATTTTACTTTAAGTTATTTATTATATTAAACACAATGTTGAATTAATTCAACAATAGTGTATAAACTACTTAACTTTAATTCAAAACTATTTGACATTATGTCAATAATCGTTAATTTTAAGTATGAAGATATACTTAAAATCCATTTTGATTGTTTTATTTTCAATTTTTAAAATTATTAGTGGGCAAAACCTTCAAGAATTGAAAAAATTGCAATCTGAGTATCAAAAAGCTCTTGAAATGCAATCTATCCAAAAACCAAGCGAAGTTGTAGAAGCTGAAAGATCAGCCTCTAGTACCGCTCTTCCTGATAAATTAATATATTCAAGGAAAGATATTGAATCTCTACTTGCGAATACAGAAAAGTTGCTATTAAGGTTAAAATCTTTGGAAGACACAACTGAAAACATGCCTTATTTTGGATATAGCTTGTTTACTAAGCGCGATACTATCCCTTTTTGGCAAAATTTACCAACACCAATCAATTATCAGCTTGGACCTGGAGATGAAATTATAATTTCTTTGTGGGGAGAATCTGATGGCTATGAACAGAAAACAATAAATCGAGATGGTGAGGTTTATATAGAAAAAATAGGAATCCTAAATTTAGGAGGAAAATCTTTAGAAGATGCCAAAACGTACATAACAAATAAATATGCTAAAATATATTCAACATTATTAACTGAAAATCAAAAATCTTACATAGATGTTACATTGGGAGAATTAAAATCGCTTAATGTTCACTTTGTTGGTTATGTTAATATTCCAGGCGTACATATGATCCATCCGTTTTCTAATGTTATTACTGGCTTAACTCAAGCTGGTGGAGTTGATATAAATGGTTCTTTGAGAAATGTACAAATAATTAGAAATGGAGTGATTATTGAAACTAAAGATATTTATACCTACCTATCATCAGGGAAAGCTTTAACCAATATAAGACTTCTCGATCAAGATATTGTTCTTGTGCCATCTAGAAAATCTACAATTGCTATTACTGGTAGAGTCAAATCTCCTGGCTATTATGAATCAAATGATAGTACGAGTTTAGACAAATTAATTGAGCTATCAGGTGGAACTGATTTTTTATCCTCAGATTATATTTTTGTTTATAGGAAAAAAATAGCCGAAAGTTATCTTTTTAAAAATGAAAATTTATCTGATTTTACTTTAATAGATGGCGATAGTATTCATATAGCTACAAAGCCAACTATTAAAAGTTACATTCAAGTTTCAGGACATGTCAGAAACCCTGGAAAATACCCTTTTAATAATAATATTTCTTTAAAAAGCATGCTTAGCGCTACAATGACGCAAACCGATCCATATTTTTATGAAAATATGGATTTTGATAAAATTTCAATTTTTAGAAAAGATTACGCTGGCAGTTCTACAAAGGAAATTATTGTGGGGCTAGAAGATGACATTGAACTAAAAAACGGTGATCATATAATTTTTAAAAAACTAAATAGAGATATTGATGAAAATATTGTTGTAATTAGCGGAGAAATAAATAGTCCAGGAAGATATTTAATAAGCTCTTTAACCTCTCTTGCAGATATGATAAATATTTCAGGCGGGTATACTCTAAACGCCTTACCTGATGGAATTGAAATTTTTAGAGATTCTCTAAAAATAGGATGGAATAATAGTAATTTTTTTCTTCAAAATGGCGATAGTTTACATGTTTTAGAAAAATCTGGACTTGTAAAAATTGAAGGAGAGATAAACGTGCCTGGATACTTAGGCTATAAAAAAGGATTATCTATAGAAGATTACATTGATAAAGCCGGAGGTTTTGGTTCTTTTGCGGAAACTAGAGATGTATATATAATTTATCCAAATGGTATGGCTCAGCAAAACTCAACCTTCTTTTCACCAAAAGTAAAGGAAGGTTCAATAATTGTAGTTAATCAAAGAACAATTAGTGGATCTTCAAAAGGTTTAAGAGGATTTGAAATTTTTACCGCCATCACTTCACAAGCCGGAAATATCGCAACTACTTTATTAACTCTAATGTTGCTAATAAATCAAGCTAGCTCAGCGTCAAATGCCTGATATTTTACCTATAGGTCAGCAAATTAAGCGCTACAGGCTTGTTAATAATATCAGGCAAGAAGATATGGCAGAAACGTTGGATATATCTAGGGCAACATTAATAAACTATGAAAAAGGGCATACTGAAATAAGTTTGGGGTTTTTAGATAGACTTAAAAAGCTATATCCTGACTTTCAAGCAGAAAAAACGAATGTTAAGCCAATGATAGTTAGAGATAATTTCATTGATTTTAAAGTTTTATTGAATGTTTTATTATCCTCTAAAAATTTAATATTAATTATTACCGTTTTTTTTGGAATAACAGGAGCAGGTTTATCTTTTTTAGTTGATGATTTATATTTAGCTAGAATTTCGTTATATCCTACAAAAGAAAATTCGACAGCAAATTTAGGACAATTTCAATCGTTAGCGAATACTATTGGAATGAACGTACCATCCAATAACCAAAACTTCAGCATTAATGATGTAGTCAAATCAAATTATATTTATAGAAAAATCCTCAATGAAAAATGGACTATCCTTGCAGGAAAAAAAATGTCACTTTATGAAATATGGGGACTAGATAAATTAGGTGTAAGCCTTTTTTCAAAAAAAAGTAATACTATTGTTGATTCAGCAAAAATTAAAGAAAAAGCCTTTTCTAAATTAGCAAAATGTATAGATGTTTCTGAAAATAGAAAAACCGGTCTTATTGAAATTTACCTAGAATTAAAAGACTCAAAATTAGCTGCAGACATAGCAAATTTCATTGGACAACAAACCCAGCTCTATATTCAAAGAGAAAACTCAGCTCAGGCAAACAAAGAAAAAACATTTATCGAAGACCGTCTATCAATAGTTCAAAATGAGTTAGAAAAATTTGAAGAAGAATTAAAGGATTATGTTCAAAGCAATAGAGGTTATCGTGATTCACCAGAGCTGAATATGTACTACTCTAGAATTTATAGAGCCGTAGAATCAAAAAAACAAGTTGTCCTAACGTTACAACAACAATTAGAGCTAGCAAGAATTGAGGAGGTAAAAAGATCACCAATCTTGCATATTTTAGATAAAGCTGAACCACCTGCAACTAGAAATTCGCCAAATAGAATCACCTTTTTAATTGTATCTATGTTTTTAGGTTTTTTTTTGTCAGTAGCAATTGTTGTTATGAAGTATTAAACAATGCGAAAAAACCATAAAGGGAGCATAAAAGAATTTTCGCATTTACGTAATTCATTCTATCTTTATATATCAAATTTTTCAGACTATTTCATATCCTTATTAATATTACCATTTATTGCAAGAAAATTAGGTCCAGAGGAGCTAGGCCTAGTTGCATTTTCTCAGTTATTTAGCATTTTACAATTACTATTTATGAATTTTGGTTTAGAATTAACAGCTACCCGAAAAATTGCTAAGATTAAAAACGAAAAACAAGCGCTGAAAAGATTTATTAACAAAACCTATTCATTTAAAATTCTCCTGATTCCATTTATTTTATTTATGTCCTCTCTGCTTCTTTTTTTGCCATCACCAATTAGCTCGAAACCACATTATATTTTAATAGTTTTGGTTGGAGTAGTATTTCAAGGTCTAACTCCTTCTTGGTTTTTTCAGGGAATAGAGAGTTTAAAACACATTGCTCTTTCAAAGATTTTTTTTCGCTTTGTTGCCTTAATACTAATATTGCTTCTAGTAAAATTAAAAAATGATGGATGGATTTTTTTAGCAATTAATTCATTTACAAGTATCTCAATATTTATTTTTTTATTTTTGAGTATGATAAAAAATATTGGAATGATTAAGCCTTATTTTTTTAAAGATATAATAAGTTTTCTTAATGAATTAAAATCGGGTTTCTTTATAACTCTTATTCCAGTTTTTCATCAAAATTTAATTGCACTTCTTGTAGGCTTGTATTTTGAACCAATTAAGTTAGGTTTGTTTTTAGGTGCATCTAAAATCTACCGATCGGTGAATTCACTTTATGGACCTGCTGCAGATGCTGTATATCCACGCTTAATTTTTTTAAATGAAACAAATAAAAATAAATCTAAACAATTATTAAGAAATTACTTTTACTTTATCTTTAGCATGGGGTTGGTTATTGGAGTAATGATTTTCTCATTTGCTGAAAAAATAAGCCTAATTCTTTTAGGTCCAGAATTTCAAGGCTCAGAATCCCTTTTAAAAATTTTTGCTACTGTTTTACCTTTAACGGCAATATCTAATGTTATTGGAAGACAGCGCATGTTGGTTGAGATGAAAGAAAAAAAACTATTAAATGTGCTCATATTATCTTTGATTTTTTCTATAATATTTATTTTTGCTACAATTAGTTTTTTAGGTTTAAACACACTTGCTTTTTCTTTAATTATTTTTGAAATATCAAGTATTCTATTAATCCTTTTTTATCGTCAATCTTGATTAGTCTCGATTACATATTTAGGGGTTTAGCTGGTTCAGCAATTATAGGTATTGGACTAAGCTACGGAGATTTTTATTTATTTCATATTATGATAGCTATATTGCTACTTTTTTTACTGATTAGTTTTAAACAAAATTTTTTTCAAATTAAATTTGAACATAATTCAGTTCAATATATATACTTCTTCCCACTTTTTTTTCTTTGGTATTCAATATCTTTAATGTGGTCGCCAGACTTAACTTTTGGCTTAAAATATTTATTTTATATTTTTTGTGGATCAATTTTGTCGCTTTCAATTATTTACTTCTGTAATGATTATAATAATCTCTACAAAATCTTTAGAACAATAAAAACTTTCATTATTTTAGAAATTGGTATTTCAATACTTGAAATATTTACACAATTTAGAATGCCAATTTCTCCGTACTCAAATTATGTCACCTTTTTTGGCAAAGAACCAATCGAATTAAATTCACTTGACTTATTGAGTCAAATATCAACTTTTAATCCTCCCACAGGATTTCATTGGAATACAAATAATTTAGCTATTACGATGATATTGGCTTTACCATTCTTTCTTTGTTCTAACAATACATTTTCAAAAACAGTTGGTACCTTATGTATCACTATTATTACAGTCTTTACTTCTTCAAGAGCTGTTTTCTTAGCTCTAATTCTAATTTTTTCATTTTATCTTATATCAATCAAGAAACGTATACCAACTCTATCATTTATATTGGTTTTTTTAGTCATACTTTTATTTGGTGCAAACTTGCTTACAGAAAGTGATAATCCTAGGTTAAATGAGATAGCAAACTCATTTGATGCGCTAAGACTATATATTACTGGCGATATAGATCTAACTGGTTCATTACAGTGGAGAAGAGATCTTATAGTGGATGGAATTTCTAGTTTAAAAGAATCTTATGGGTTAGGCGTTGGTGCTGGTGGCAGCACAGCTCTCCAAGAATCTAGCGGTGGCGTAGCTGGTAGATTTACTTCGATGCACAATTTTTGGATTGAAGTCTTAGTTGAAGGTGGAATTATGTTTGGTATTTTATTAACAACCTGGTATTTAAAAATATTATATAACTTATATTTATTAAGTAGGCAGAAGAAAAATGAATTAGAATATTTTTCACAAGCACTTTACTTGTCGATGTTGGGATTTATTCCCGCTGCAATAGCAGCAAGCTCAACTATTTACTTTCTACCAATGTATATTCTATTTGGATTATCAGTATCAGTAGTTAGCTTAGGAAAAAGCAGGCTAAACCAGCCTTAATACTATTGATCTTAGAACTAAATAGTACCCTTTAGATTTTTCAGAATATTTCTTTGAAAAAAAAGATAGACTCAAAAAAACTAAAAACTTAAATAATGATACCCATAATATTAAAAATCTAAGCAGCATCCCGCTTGAAGCCTTTTTGTAGATATTAAAATACTTAATTTTACTCAATAGTTGATTAGAAATAGCAGCTTTATAATTTTTTTCAGCACTTTTACCCCCCAAATGTATTATTTTTGCTTCTGGATCATAAATAATCTTATAGCCTTCCATAGACACCCTCTTGCAATAATCTATGTCTTCCATCCAAAAAAGGTCGCTATTAAAGCCATTTAATTTTTTGAAAATCGAGGCTCTTGTAATGAAAGCTGCTCCAGAGACTGAATCAACAGTAAGAGGATATTTATTTTTTTTAAATATATAGTTTTTAGAAAAATTAAGTTTGTCTAAATGTATAACACTTAATGCAGTATTTAAAAGGCTAGGAGTTTTCCATGCGGATTGCTGAATTTTATAGTTTCCGCCGTAAAGTGCGGGACTAATAATGCCAATAGATGAATCCCTTTTTATTTTTGAAAATATTTTCTTTATAGAGCTATCAATTAGCAAAGTGTCAGGGTTAAGAACTAATATTGAATTTGAATTAGACTCTTTAAAGCCTTTATTAACGCCTTTTGAAAAGCCTAGGTTAATTTTGTTTTGAATTATTTTAACTTGACCAAACTTTGATTTAATTTCTTTTAAGCTTTCATCTTTTGAATTGTTATCCACAACAATAATTTCAAAAGATAGATGATTATTAAGATTTTTGTATATTGATTGAATGCAAGGAATTATGTACTCTTTTACATTATAGTTAACTATTATTATTGAAATATCATTCATGAAAACATCAAATCGCAAAATACTCATACTTTCTGATGCAAACTCAGTGCATACTCAAAAGTGGGCATTATCGCTAAGTAATTATGGATACAATGTAATATTATTTAGCATATTGAAACCAAATTTTGAAAATATTAAAACCTATAACGAAAATAATATTGTAGTCTATAATTATAAAAAGAACTTAAAAGTAAAAAATTTTAGAGAACCGAGTATATCCAAAATTATCTATTTACTTTGTGTTCCATATATAAAAAAAATAATCAAAAAAGAAAATCCAGACATTTTACATGCTCATTATGCTTCAAGCTATGGATTAATAGCCATGTTGATTAAATTTAAACCAAGCATAATCTCAGTTTGGGGTACCGATTTATATATTTTTCCAAAAAAAAATAGGTTATATAATTTTTTAATGAAAAAAATTATTGAATTTGGAGATAAAGTATGCTCAACGAGCAATGGAATGAAAAAAATATTAAAAAAGGATTATCAAAGAGATGATGTTGAGGTAGTACCATTTGGTGTAGATACAAATATTTTTTATAAATCACCTTATATGAAAACAGATTTTACAGTTGGAACTATTAAATCGATTGAAAGCCATAATGGCATAGAGTGCATGATTGATGCAG
>MDSV01037857.1_pt1 | contig 16376 bp, 15 predicted proteins | sample 810851 | NCBI WGS metagenome assembly MDSV01 (sample SAMN05326640, study PRJNA326480) | marine metagenome | isolation source: seawater | place: Atlantic Ocean: North East | collected 2012 | reverse complement strand
TCATCGAAAAGTGGGCCGTGATTTAGGTTTATTTCATTTTGATGAATCAGTTGGCCAGGGACTCGTTTTATGGAAGCCAAAAGGATCTATTATTCGTAATGAATTACAAAAGTTCATAGCTGGAGAGCTAGAAAAAAAAGGGTATAGCCAGGTATATACTCCACACATTGGTAAGTTGGATTTGTATAAAACCAGCGGACACTTTCCTTATTATGAAGAGAGTCAGTTTTCTCCTATCGTGGGCCGAGAATCAATGTCTGCACTAGCTGAAGAGGGTTGTTCCTGTGGCGAACTGACTAATCGACTCAAGTCAGGTGAGGCTGAAGGATTTTTACTAAAGCCGATGAATTGTCCTCATCATATAAAAATATATTCTAGTGAGCACCATAGTTATCGAGATCTTCCTATTCGATTAGCTGAGTTTGGTACAGTGTATCGTTGGGAAAAGTCTGGGGAGCTTGGAGGTCTAACTAGGGTCAGATCATTTACTCAAGACGATGCACATTTGTTTTGTACTGATGATCAGGTGCAGGAGGAGATAATGGGATGCCTTGAATTGGTTAAAGTAGTGTTGACTACTCTTGGAATTGTTGATTATCGCGTTAGGGTCGGGCTGAGAGACGTAGACTCTACAAAATATGTTGGTGATCCGGATAACTGGGACCGGGCCGAATCAGCTCTGCGGGAAGCTGCCAGTTCTTTGGATGTCCCATTCACTGAAGAATCAGGAGAAGCTGCGTTTTATGGTCCAAAAATTGATTTTGTCGTGAAGGATGTTATTGGTCGCGAGTGGCAATTAGGAACTGTTCAGGTTGACTATAATTTACCTGAAAGATTTGATCTTAGTTATATAGGTAAGGATAATAAACCGCACCGCCCAGTAATGATCCATCGGGCACCTTTTGGGTCACTAGAGAGGTTCGTTGCCGTACTAATAGAGCACTTTGAAGGTTCATTCCCTACTTGGCTTTCACCTGAGCAGGTCAGGGTTCTACCTATCTCGGAAAAGTTTTCAGAACAGGCGAGTGAACAGCTAAATAAACTACTTGGAGTGGGGGCAAGAGCGTCCATGGATAACTCTGCAGAGAAGATTGGAGCGAAAATTAGACTTGCCCAGCTCGAAAAGATTCCATATATGTTAATTATTGGTGCTAATGAAGTTGAAACCAACACTATCTCAGTACGTCATCGCAATCGCGGAGATCTCGGTGCCTTGTGCCCCGAAGAGTTCATATCTCGGTTCACTGATGAAGTCAGTTCACGTTCACTCTGATATAAGAGATTGATTATTTATCTAATACTATTATTTAATTTTTTATATGTGGGTAGATTCCAAAAGATGTATTATCATATTTTTAACTAACATTTAAAAGAAAGAACTGTTATCGCTAGGCCAAAAAAGAAAAACTTCAGGAAATGGGCTCCCAGAGATCGGATCAATGATCGGATCAGGGCTCCAAAAGTTCGAGTCATTTATGGAGAGAAGCAGCTAGGTGTTCTGGATACCCATGAAGCTGTGAGGAAGGCAAAGAGTGTGGGTCTGGACCTTGTAGAGGTTTCCTCTAATGCCCGTCCTCCTGTGTGCAAGATCGTTGATTACGGCAAGTACAAGTACGACCAGAAGAAGCTGAAAAAAGAACAACCTAAAAAGACGCATCGGCTCAAAGAAGTTAAGTTCAGACCTGGTATTGGCGAGAATGATTATAATATGAAAGTCACTCGTGCCGAGTCATTTCTAATGGAAGAAGATAAGGTGCGAATTCAATTAATGTTTCGCGGTCGTCAAATGGCGCATAAAGAAGTTGGGTTTGAATTGATGAAAGAAGTTAAAGAGGATCTTTCTGGCGTTGCTCATATTGATATGGAGCCGAAACTGACTGGTAGAAATATCACTATGATGCTTTCTCCTTTACCTAAACATTTACAAAAACCCAAATTCAAAAATCATGGTGATTTGCCCGACGAAGTTGATGATGACTTTGATGATGATGAGGGTGAGGACGAAATTGAAGAATTTGAAAGGCCTAACGAAGATCATCATCATTTAGACGTTGTTGATGAAATTGCGATGTTAGAAGGGGATGATGGTCGGCCAAAACTTAAGCGAGGCTAGGCACTTATTCTATTAAGAGTCAATAATGCCGGATATTCCGCAGGTCATTCTTTTTGATATCGATGGTACTTTGTTGAGTACGGGAGGTGCAGGGATCAAGGCATTTTATAGTGCCATTCAGGATAATTATCCTTCACAATTAGAGAAATGTGGAGGCTCTTTACACTTGGACATGGCTGGTAGTACAGATTCTGGACTTGTAATTGAAATTTTTGAAGCACTTGGAATTGAAGATGCAGCAATTGAACGTGAATTATTTTTTGCACAATATCTCCAGTGCCTCGAAAATAACTTATCTGATCCAAGTTACACTGGTTCTTTGATGCCTGGCATTGCAGAACTGCTAGAGAGGCTTTCTTGCGAAGCGAATAAAGGTAAGCTGATACTGGGTCTCTTAACCGGTAACATTGCTTCTGGTGCTGCTTTAAAACTAAAAAAATACCGAGTGGATAAATATTTTCGTTTTGGTGCTTATGGAGATGATCATCATGATCGCAATGAGCTTGGTCCTATCGCTTTAAAAAGGGGAGGTTCTTACCATGGACTTGAACTGGCCAGAGCTCCAGTAACTGTAATTGGTGATACGCCTAAAGATATTCATTGTGCTCGTGCAATGGGCGCTCAAGCCGTTGCTGTTTCTAGCGGATCAATTTCGTATCAGGACCTCGCGAATTATGATCCGGACCTTCTTTTTACAGATTTTACTGATTACGAAGATGCTTATAGAAGGATATGCTTAGGCTAATAGATACTCATTTAGTAGAACTCTTTAACTTATAGGGTGCCGGCCATGGGTCGATGAAAGCCAAATAAGATACGATCATTGTGAGGCTGAACAGCGCTAGATTAATTCCTAGAATGGCAATACTCAGATGGAATCCTATTCCTATCCACAAGCCTATTTTTCTTGTATTTCTTATCCATAGTAAGACAGGTATTGCTAATTCGACGAGCAGAATCAGGTAATTAATTTTATCGAATAGTTCATGCCATGTAACTGGCCAGGACCCCTTAAATCTTCCATGATGAGATAGTAGAAAATAGGTAATGGATTCTCCTTTTGCCCAGTATTGGTCACCCATCTTCAGTATGACTGTTTGCCAATAAATAATAAATACCTGTAATTGAATTAAAACTAATCCGTACTGAGAGGCTCGTAGATTAATTTGATTTTTATTCCATTGTTTAAAAAGGTTCCAAGGATTCCAATCTTTACCCAGTGGGCTGAAGAGGAGGATAAATCCAAGGTTTGTTAAGATGGAATCCCATCCTGTGGTTGAGACTGGAGCTCTATGAATGAGAGATAACTGTATAAAGAAACAAATAAATAGAGTAGTTCTTGCCCATTTTCCCCACGCCAAGATTAGAGCTGAAATGATTGCAATAATTAAGATAATTGTTACTTCGGTAGAAGATTCAAAATAGTTGAAGATTGAAATCGAAGTGCCGCCAGTTAATTCGTGGAAACCAATTATAGCGGCAGATGAATTGTTCATTCCCACGTTACTAAGAATGTTGTCCCTGTATGGAAATAAGTGAACAAAATGAGATAACAATAATAATGCGAACCCAATACGAGTGATAGCGTAGCGTCTCGAGTCGATATTTTTTAACCATAGTCGGGAAAATGCATTCATTATCTTTTCATTTTCCCTTGAATTTTATAAGGTCCAAACTTTTCAGTTCTTGTTGTAGAAATGTCGGCACCGTTACGAATACTTTCCAGAGTATTTATTCGGCCATGATAAAAATGAATGGTAAATTGCCGAAGTCTTGGATCAGTTTTCAGTAAGGCCTGGCTTACTGATTCGATATAAGATTTCTTAAAAGGTTCATTGAGAGGGTCATTAAAGAGTCTTAAAAAAGTGTAGTGATACCGTATCAGTTTTTTTGGCGATATTTCTTTGAAAGAAGGTAATCCGGCTCCATACCGATGTTCTTTTCCTGATGCATCATTAGCTGTCAGATAGATTTTTAGGCTGTGATGAGTTGGAATGCTATGAAACATGTCCCACTTTTGGCCCAAACCAATTGTCCACCGAATTGGATCTAGTCTCTTACTGATTGATTTTCCGAAATTTGTGCTCAACGGAGCAATTCCCAATAACATATTTGCACTAATGATAGTAGAAAAGAGAATGATAATAACTTTTCTATTTGAGCTCATATCTGGATGATTTGTGGGGTACCTAATGGGCAGTGCATTATAATATAACACAAAAAAAGCCGAGGAGTGCCTCGACTTTTTTATAGTGAAAGTTGAAGGTTTGACTGACCTACGAATAAGATGCTTGGGCTCCTTTTGTAGAACGCTTTTTGATCCATGGCATGAGTCCACGCAGACGTTTGCCTACTTTTTCAATTCCGTGTTCTTCTCCAGCCTTACGAAGTTTATTGAATTTCTTCTGCCCTTTCTTGTTTTCTTTGATCCATTCTTCAGCAAATTGTCCATTCTGGATCCTTTTCAATGCCCTCTTCATTTTATTCTTGGTAGCATTATCGATGATAGTTGGTCCGACGCTAACGTCGCCCCATTCTGCTGTTTCCGATATCGAAAATCTCATGCCAGCGATGCCAGACTCATTCATTAGATCTACAATAAGTTTCAATTCATGAAGGCATTCAAAGTATGCCATTTCAGGTTGATAGCCAGCTTCGACAAGAACTTCAAATCCTGCAGTGACTAGAGCGCTGACGCCACCACAAAGAACGGTCTGTTCTCCGAATAGATCCGTTTCAGTTTCTTCTTTGAAAGTCGTTTCTATAACTCCACCTCGAGTTCCTCCAACACCATGAGCCCATGCAAGAGCAATCTTTTTAGCATCCTTTCCCGGGTTCTGGTGTATTGCTATGAGAGCGGGAACTCCTTTTCCTTCAGTGAACTGACGACGGACAATGTGCCCCGGCCCCTTTGGAGCCACCATGATTACGTTTACGTCTTCAGGCGGTACCACGGTCCCATAATGGATTGCAAAACCATGACTGAAGCCGAGTGTTTTTCCTTTGGTGAGATTTTTCTTTATGTCTTTCTTGTAAATTTCTCCAATTTTTGTGTCGGGTGCGGCAATGAAAATAACATCCGCTCTTTTTACAGCTTCAGCAGTATCATAGACCTTGAATCCAAGTTTTTTTGCTACTGCACGAGATTTTGAACCTTTGTAGAGGCCGATGATGACATTGACCTTACTTTCTTTGAGATTTAGCGCGTGGGCATGACCCTGAGAACCGAAACCGATCACGGCAAAGGTTTTACCTTTCAAGGTTTTCATGTCAGCGTTTTTTTCTCTATAGATGCGTGCGTTCATTGGAATTTGTTCTGGTTTTATTTAAATCTATCGCTTCAGAGCGGGCGAGAATGGTGCATTGTTTCGGAGCATTGGTCAAATCCAAAACACTTCATTACTTATTATGTTTTCCGATTAATTTCATTACAAAGACTAGAATTAGGGCAAATAAGCCACAGCCGGCAGAAGCGATGATGTGGCTATTTGATGCATTTTCTTGATGTATTATAGATTTTTTAGGTGTTTCATTGCTAGCCTCCGGTAAATCCCAGTAAAAATCGAAAAGATCACCATCGTAATGCTGTTCGAGTGTTCTCAATTCTTTCATTTGATCAAAAGGAACCAGATTTAGGTGCCTTTCCTCCCCAACTTTATAATTTGAGCTGGGTAGCATTTGGCGATTTTTGTAGGCCCAATGAATCACTGCTATTTTGTTTTGATCCGTTTCAATCTTACCAGAAATTGTTTTCAGTACTTCGTAATCGGCACCATATAATAGTGAGCTATAAGTGGTCGATTTTGGATTAGGTAATTTAGGCTTTGATAGCATTCGAGCATTAACCTCAGCTAATGATACAAGACTCTCTTTAGGTTTACGCTTATCAAAATTAACGTCTTCCCAATGAACACGTGCTTTATGGGCTTGTGTTGAAGAGAGGAAAAGATCTCTCGCAGTGATGGCCCAGATAATTACTTTTTTCTTTTGCATTAATGTTGCACTTCCTCTTCTGGAGGCGAGTTTTTTTCTCGCTTCGGTGGCACCCCCACCATTGATTGCAATAACATCAAGTGGTCCTCCCAAGTTCAATGCGATATGATCTGCTAGGCCGGCATTTTTGCCCCAATGAAGTGTTGTGTCTGTTGAGTAAATATTTGTGAAACTATCGCCCAGAAGAATAATGGGTGATTCTCGATCAACAGTTTTACCTATAACTGGTGAGGTTATTACCGTTTCAACATCAAATATTTTACCGTAAGTTTTGAGGCTTTCGACTAGATCACCCAATGAGCTACGATTTTCATCATAGCCAGTTCTTAGATTTATTTTTCTATAATCCCAATTCTTAGATTTGATATATTGGGCAATAATTTTCGCAGCAGCTTCCATCCCTTCCGGAGTCCAATGAGTGTCTTGTTTAAGGAATACTTTTGACTTAGATTTGAGTTTCGATAGTGGCAAAGTGAGGTCCAGTACATCAACGTTCGGTAACTTTTTTAGGTATGAGTAAAAAGTTTTAGAATCTGGATGAATGACCGGATCTTTTGCCGATCGGCTAAGATGTTCTGGATAAATCATTGGTTTTACTGGAATACTCACGATGACAAGCTCGACTCCGAACTCATTTAGTTGTTCTGCGAATCGTTCAATAGAGGTTAACGGGGATTGCCAATGAACTCGTCTAGGGTCTTGAGATACGGAAGTGGGTTCAATTTCGATTGGGCCGTAACCGGTCAGTGATTCCAATGCTGTTTTTAAAAATAACCAACCATCTTTCCCGATCATTGTTTTACCGCTCCCTTCACGTAGTGGGCCTTTCGACAATAGTGTTTGTACTAAGCGGCGAGGAGGATCAGTAAATTCAGCAGATTCTAAATTATTTTCATATTCCTGAAGATGTTCTCCGATTGTATTTTCCGAACTCTTCTTGAAGATTTCGATTACAGGTACCCAGACACTGTTATCATCACTATTTAATGATTTGTTAAGTGTAAATATATTCTGATAAAGAGGAGGTAATATAATGATGCACAAAAAGATAAAGATGCTAATTGCCGCCGCTCTTCGGCTCACATGAACTTCGATATCTGCACTAATCTCTTTGTAAGGGTTTTGCATGTGATCTTCTAAAACTGAAAATATAGAAAAGGATTAAATTCCTGAGTGAACATCATAGATAGTGCTAGGATCATTAGAAAGAGTCCGGTAATGACTTTTTCAATGGTTAACCTTTGAAGGATTTGCCCAGTATTAGGTAAAACAAATGTACAGACGAATGAGATTGGAATTATGAAGAGAACTATGGGTCGCGTCACTTGGCTCATTAAAATTAATGATGCGGAAGTCGTGTCACTTAACCCGATCATCGCTTTTAGATAAAAGAATGCCCTTTCGAAGTTTTCAGCACGAAAGAATACCCAAGAAAATAATAATACTGTAAAAGTTATCCCTATCTTTAAAGCTCTTGGGCATTTATATAGATACTTTGATGGGCCTGTAAATCTTTCAATGACGAGAAAAATCCCGTGAATTCCACCCCAAGCGATGAATGTCCACTGAGCACCGTGCCAAAGACCTCCGATGAGCATTACGATTAACAGGTTACAGTATGTTCTTCTAGCCCCCTTCCGGTTCCCGCCTAGTGGTATGTATAGATAGTCGCGGAGAAAACCTGATAAAGAAATGTGCCAACGTTTCCAGAATTCCGTGATCGACGCAGATTTATAGGGGGAGTTAAAATTTTCTTTGAACGAGAATCCAAACATTCTCCCGAGCCCAATAGCCATGTCAGAGTAGGCAGAGAAATCAAAATATATCTGGAATGCATAAGAGCATGCCCCTATCCATGCAATGGGAGTGCTAAGAGATTGATCCCCAGCACCAAAGCAAAGGTCAGCAATTTCTCCAACTGGGTTGGCCAGAAGAATTTTTTTTGCAAAACCAAAATTAAATCTAGTGAAGCCATAAATAAAATTTTCAACAGAATGTACTCTCGAGCGGATCTGATCTGCGATGCTTCCGTACCGAACAATGGGACCCGCAATGAGTTGTGGGAACATGGAGACATAACAGGCGAAGCTTAAAAAATTATTGGCTGGTTTTGCATGTCCTCGGTATATATCAATCGTGTAGGACATTGATTGGAATGTATAAAACGAGATACCTACAGGGAGAATGATCTCGTTAAAAAATGGAGGTAGGGCTACTTCCCCTAGGCCTAATACTTTTGCTAAGACTGAGACATTTTGAGAAAAGAATCCTGCATATTTGAAGAAGGCAAGAATCCCAAGATTTATAATTATTGATACGATGACCCAAGATTTACGTATTATTGTTGAGGATTTATTTACATAAATTTTTTTTCCGCAGTGAAAATCAACAGCAGTTGATATTAGCATCAGAAAAACGAACCAAGGATTCCACCATGCATAGAAAATATAACTGCAGGTAGTTAGCACTAAATGACGCCCTCTCTTGGGTGCGACGTAGTAAGCTCCTAAGACAAGAGCCAGGAAATAAAAAATAAAAATATGGGAGCTGAATACCAAGTCCTTTTCCCTGTTAACTTAATGGGTATAATAGAATCTTGTGGGAATTACGGAAACATTAAATTCGCTCTAGCATGAGCTATCCAATTTAGGCACATTCTTGCCTAATTTTTTGGGTTGAGTGATGAATGGAGCTCTAAGATATATAGGTTCTGTAGGAATTGATTTTAGTTCATTAATTTCTTGATCTGAAAGTTCTGAAGCGATTCGCGCAAGTTTCTGAGTGCAAGGATTTGTTTTTTCGATGCCGGGCAATGAAATGCTTTCATCAAAACAAAAGGTTCTATTCTGATTAACTTCAATTTTTTTGTTAAGTGATTCGACTGATTCTAATAGTTCTGGACCTGAAATTATTTTATGGCCTTTTACTGTAGCAATATACCAAGATTCGCGTCGGGCATCTCCTATTGCCTGATAGGAGGATTTCTGATCCGTACATTCTGCGCAACAAATGGAAGGTATTCCAATGATGGGAATTTCTAATGCCATTGATAAACCAAGACCCGCAGCGATTCCAATTCTTATTCCTGTGTAGGATCCAGGACCTGTGCCGACAACGATAAGAGAAGGCGCACGGTCGCAGGACATGAGTGCTTCTTGGAGAGGAGCAAATATTTGTGAGTTGTGGGATCTTTTAGAAGTGAATATCTCATTAAAGATGATCTTATTTTCTGAAAGAACACTGACCCTTCCTTCTTTAGTGGAGGTATCTATGGCGAGAGTCGCATTCATTAGTTGATAATTTTTTGAATAATTCTTGATCCATTATCTTTGATGCTAAGCCGAAACCATATTGCATTATTTGGTATAATCTCCGTAAATTTATCAGCCCATTCTATTACACAGATTCCATCCGACTCAGCGTAATCTTCCCATCCGATATCAATTAATTCATGAACTGAATTGATTCTGTAAAAATCAAAGTGGTAAATTGGAACTTTGCCTTGAAGATATTCATGCAGAAGAGGAAAAGTTGGACTAGTTACTGAACTTTCGCATCCGGATCCCTCAACTAAGCCCTTTGTGAAATGGGTCTTTCCAGCACCCAGATCTCCAATCAATGCAAAGGTGTCACCAGGCTTTGCCTTAGATCCTAGATTTTTACCTGCTTCCACCATTGCTTCTTCATTATCAATGATTAGATCTTTCATAATGCTTTGGTTAAAAATGTTTCCATCCTCCTTTTAAGTCAGGATTTGCAGTTCCTTTAGGGCTGAGTTTTCCAATACGCGTTAATGCAAGACTTGGAAATTTTTTCAGCCAAGCCGTTTCTAGATTTTTACAATTCTTCGAAGAAATTGCAAATAGCAGCTCATAATCTTCACCATCACAGAGAGCTTCTTTAATACTGGCTCCTCTTGTCCTTGGTATTGTTTTTGTCTCAATGGAGTAACCGCAATTGCTAGATTTTGCTAGGCGAGGCAAATCAGATGCGAGTCCATCACTCAGATCCATCATTGCAGTGGGTTTGAATTTCTTTGTGAGCCATTGGGCTTCTTCAATACGAGGAGTGAATCGCAAATGATGCCCATTTAAAGATTTTCCCAGTTTTCCAGTAACAAAAAGAGCGTTTTCTGACTTGCCTTGTGAACGGAAACAGCAATGATCTTTTCTTACCTCACCAGTCAGAGAAACTGTGACGGAAGGAGTTCCATTTTTTCCGCAACTAGCAGTTTCTCCACCAACGATGCTGATATTATAAGGTGAGGATGCTTTTAATAGGCCATGGTATAGGGAATTCACATAAGATACATTACATTCAGGCCTTAGAGATAAACTTATCATCGCATGTTTGGGTGTTCCCCCCATAGCTGCGATGTCACTTATTGCCCGTGAAAGAGCCTTGTAGCCAACGGCCGATGGTGGAGTCAATTTCATGTAATGAATGCCTTCAATGACACAATCAATTTTTAACAATAGGTATGATTGAGAGTCATTGTTCGTTATTACCGCACAGTCATCGCCTGCTCCCGCTACGACATCTTCTCCAAGGGGTAGACCCTTGGTGATCCGTTTAATGAGTAGATCTTCTCCAATTTCTTTGATCTTCTTGGAAGAATTAGCCATTGGGTGGATTCAGAATAATAAAAGAATTTATCCCATTGAATAGAGCATGAATTAGGATAGGAACAAAGATTGAACCCGTCTTTTCATAACAGAGGGTTAATATTATTGCTAAAAATAGTAGAGGAACGAGTCCTTCTACATGGCCGTGCACGACTGCAAAGAGTAGCGAGGTCATAAATCCTGCAAAGAGACCATGAGAATATCGTTTCAGTGCCGGATAAATGTATCCACGGAAGATAATTTCTTCGACTATCGGGGCTACGATTATGGCTGAAAACAAAATAGCAATGCGGATTGTAATATCATTACTGGAAATCATTGTTTGAACAATCTCCTGCATTTCCGGCGTTTGTTCTTTTGATGGAATGATTAATTGTGTTATGAAGCTGCCGAAGCCTAGAAGGATGTATACGGGCACCATTGCTCCGAATCCCCAGGCCAGGACCTTTCCAAATGAGATTTTATTGATTCCGAAGACCTGATTAGGATTTCTTCCACGAATAAAGGAACCAAATGAAAACACGAAAGCGCCAATCATGAGAAAGATAATGTTATTTAAAATGGCATCAGAAATGGTCATGCCGTTTTTTTCTATTGGCGAGGCATCACCTGAATTCATTGAATTTTGGAAAAGCATTACGGTGTTTCCGTAAAAGAAAAAAATGATGGTGAGGGCAAAGAGAAGATCGATAATATCGATTTTCCCAGGAATAGCTTCTATTTCTTTTTTGTCTTTGCTATTTGTTGCAAAGGTCCGTATGGAACAAAAGAGAATTAGACCTCCAACAGTGCCAAAGACAGCGAGCGTAGCTATATAAAATAATGTTTGCGCTTTGACTGGGTCCATGGTGTTGAACTGAAGCTAATACTATTGAATTCAATCAGAAAGAGTATCTTTCAAGATCTTTGAATGCTTGACCGTAGTGCTTCGGAAGATCACTAGCAAGGAGGGACCTTCTGGATTCTTTTTCATTGAATATTGCGTGTTCTGCGGCTCTTCCATTGATCCATGAACCTAGACATGCTGCATCATAGACCGATATTCCTCCGCCAATTAATGCAGAACAGAGTCCAGTAAGAGTGTCCCCTACTCCTCCAGTAGCCATGCCGCTGTTACCTGTGGAGTTGAATCCAGTGGGTATAGTTTCAGATTCTGATGCGATGACTGTTCTGGCTCCTTTTAAGAGCACAGTTGAACCTGTCATTCTTGCTAATCCTTCTGCGCTCTCACGCCTAGATCCTAAAGTTTCTGGGTACAGTCTTTGCATTTCTCCAGGGTGCGGTGTCAATAGTCTAGGAGCAGGAGCATTGACAAGATCACCTGGCTCATTTCTTGCAATTAGATTGAGAGCATCCGCATCGATGACAATTGGTCTAATGTCTGAAACTAACAAATCGAGTATCTCAGGGTCCCAGGAACCTTGGCCCAGTCCCGGACCAATGGCTAGAGTATCAAAATCCATGTCTGATACTTGAGCATATGATTTGACTGACCGGACCATGATTTCCGGAGGAGCCATTGTTGCCAAACTTTCGTAAGAATCTTCATGAGCAACAATAGTTACGAGTCCTGCTCCACCCCTAGCGGCTCCAATAGCTGCAAGCACTGCAGCGCCATTCATTCCATTGTTTCCGCCTATGATTGCTATGTGTCCACACGTTCCTTTATGCGTGTCATGTTCCTGCCGGTTATTTATTCCTGCTAAACTACTTGCAGTGATCAGCATGGCTCCCGTGTCTCCTTGTCCGGGTAATGCACAAATTGATGGCAGCTCAATTAATACAAGCCTTCCCACATTATTGATTGCTTGATCTACTAGAAGGCCTGTCTTTGGATGGGCAATGGTCAGAGTGAAGTCTGCAATTACAGCTCCTTCATGAGCTTCACCGGAAAGCCCGTCGAGTCCCGAGGGAATGTCGATTGCAAAAGTGTGAGCTGCATGAGATTTCCGAAGTTCATTCATTTCATTGGCGGCTTCAAGGTACCCAGGTCGTAGTCCTCCAGCTGCTCCTATTCCCAAGAGCCCGTCTAGAATTATCAGTGGATGATGTTGGGGTTCGGGTATCTCTAATGTTGGATTTATCTTTTCCCTCTCAAATTGGTGTAATTTTTTTGTAGTGAGTGGCTTTAGTTGGTCAGGGGAAGTAGCTAACCGTAACTGAGTTATCCATCCATCTTTTTTGAGATGTTTTGCAGCGACCAGAGCATCTCCTCCATTGTGTCCACTACCAACAAATACAATTAAAGTGCCAGGATTAGGAAAGAACTGGGATACAGCTTTTGCTATTCCCTGACCCGCTTCATCCATGAGTGGCTCGGGGTTTAGACCGCCCGCAATGAGTTGATTCTCGGCTTCAGCAATTTCTTCTGGATTGAGGATCATAGTGAGACGCTATTAATTGCGCTAATAGAAAACTAATATTGCATTCAAATGTTTACTTTGATTGGCGAAATTTTATTATGCCCATCGCAACGGCTTCAGCGATTCGTTGCCTGTACTCTGGATCAAGAGCACGGTACCGATCTGAAGAATTTGATAGGAATGCGCATTCCAAAAGAACGGCTGGCCGATTATTTTTGGATAGGACTAGGAAGTTGGCTTTTTTGACCCCTCGATTGCCTGCCCTTGTCTTGTAAAGTGCAGCCGACTGCACCATATGAGCAAGTTTGAGGCTTTGTTTATTCCTACTATGGTAAAAAGTTTCAATGCCCGCAGCTTTTCTGCTACGTGCATGGTTGAAATGGATGCTGACAAAAATGGCACCCGATTCTGCATTTGCTATTCTTGCTCTTCTTGGAAGGGAAATGAATGAGTCATTTGAGCGAGTCAACTTTGTGCTGATCCCTTGGGATCTAAGATAAACATCGACTCTTCGCACCACATCAAGGGCAAGATGTTTTTCAAAAGTTAATCCGAAAGTGCCTCCAAGATCATGGCCTCCATGACCAGCGTCCAGAATAACTTTTGTAAAAGGAACGGCCCTGACTTCATCCTTTATATAATTGAAGATTATCAGCGATAGGAAAAGACTAAATAATCGGCAAGTTTTATAGATTCTAAAATTATTCACTGCTTGATACTTCGAATTTTAAAGGTAAAACAAATTCTAGTTTGATATTAAACCAGGAGGCAATTCAGAAGCAGATCGAGGCTTTTCTTTTGGTGCCGGAGGCTTATTTGGATCATAAGCAATGCCTCCTACGACTTTCACTATTCCGGCAGAGTCAATTACTAAAGAAGGTCTCGTGTCTGCAGTTTCACGATAATAATCATTTCCTAGGAATGTTCCTTCTGAACTGACTCTTGCATGGGAATAAATTCTTGGACTTATCATGTGCATCACATGGAGCCTGCTCTGAGAATCGATAGTGGCTTGAGGTTTTCTTACATTGATGAATCTGCCAAGTGAAAAAGTACAATATACTTTGGTTCCTTTTGTTTCTCTGAGTCTTACGTACAGAGCTGAATTTGAAGAATTTCCTCTGTGCTCGTGTAGAGAGAATTGTCTAAAGCTGGCAAGTTTATTGCGGCCTTGGGATACACCGAATGATTGTTTCCAAAAGGCCCTTGCGTCAGCTACGTTAACTCGAATTTTTTTAGAACTGAAATAAGTTCTTTGAGGTGGAAAATAGACCGAAGCATTAATGGTGTAGCTACCGTAATCTGATACAGGGTATAGTTTATTGATGTCTATTTTTTTTGTTATACTGCGTCCTGATTTTAGCAGCATCGTTTCAAACTTTCCACCGATGTTTCGTGGTGATAGTAATTGTCCGTCACGATAAACGTCAAAGGTCATCCAGCCTTTGCCCTTTGGCCCACCCAGTATCAAATCGTTTCCGGCTCGATTATAAACAGTCACATTGGCGACCATTGGTTCATAAGATAAGTAATGTGTTTTAGGTAGCTTCATTTCCACAATGAGTTGAGCGTCTGCTTTTTGTGTAATAAAAATTACCGCTAGGCTCATTGATATGATGAGAAGAGCTAAGGGTCTAAATTGCGAAGGAGTGACCATTGATTATTTATTGCCTAAATAGAACACAAAGATTGGTATTATAAAATCTTATGAACGTATAGCCTTTAATGCTTTGCCTGCCAAGCGGTCCTTAGGTGAAAAGTTCCTCATTTTTTACGGTATTTAGTATGGGCTAAGATAATATTCCTCAGCTGAGCCTAGTTTCATTATTTAAATGACTCAATATGGTAGATTAGATAAGATTTTTATTAAGGCATGAGTTTTTTGCCGGCGCATAATGAAAGGGATAATTACTGTAACAGCAGAGAAGTGATTCATTAATGTAAATAAGATGGATGCATTTCCTGTTATCATTTTTCTATTAATAACAGCTATTTATTTCAATGGAGAAAAATAAAAACAGACCCTTCACAAGGCGTTCTTTTTTACGGGCAGCTCCTGTAGGGGCAGTGCTCGGTTCTCCAAAGTTTTTGAATGCTCAAAATGAAAATGATGTTGTGATATCAAAAAAAGAAATGATCCAGAATTTAGTTGATTGTCTTGGTGGGCCCTGGCCCGAACCCTGTCCACTCAAACCCAATCACAGGGAGACGATTAAAAAAGAAGGTTATCGGATAGAATCCGTTATATATGAAGTCGAGCCAGGTGATAGAGTTCCTGCATTAATACTGATACCTGATGAGACGAATGAAGATAATCCCTCTCCGGCCATTGCTGTGTGGCATCAGCACGGGGGTGAATATCATTTAGGAAAGACTGAACCTGCTGGACTCGCTGGTTCCGAAATGCATCATACTGGAGTTGCCTTGGTCAAGGAAGGTTATGTAGTGATTTGTCCAGATGCGCTTTGTTTTGAGGAGCGACAGGATCCTGAAAATAAATTGAAAGGTGGTAGCTTTGAGCGCTTTGAATTTTTGCGTTATGTTGTCGAGGGAAAATCAATGGCATGGAAAAACATACTCGATATGCGTCGTGCAATTGATTATTTGGTGAGCAGGCCTGAGGTCAAAGAAGACAAAATCGGATGCTATGGACATTCGATGGGTTCGACGCATACCTGGCTCGTGGGACCACACGAGCCACGCATTAAGGCACTAGTGGGAAACTGCTGCTTACCAACCTATTCTGCAATTCATGATGCTAGGCTCTTACATTGTTTTCCTAACTTCGTTCCAGGTTGGCTCGAGCACGGAGACACACCTGAAATAGTCTCACTAGTAGCACCCAGAGCTATGCATTTAAACTTAGGAGAGAATGATAAAGGAAGCCCAATTAAACACGCAGAAGAAGGCATTAAGAGAATAACCAAAGCATACCAGAAATTAAATTCCGAAGATCAATTCAGTGCTTTCATTCAAAAAGATACTGGGCACGTTTTATCACCCGAAATGTGGCACAAAACAAAAATATTCTTTGAAAAACACTTAAAGTCTTGAGCGTTGATATTTAACGAGTCACGCCATTTAAAAGTATTGATTAGGGGTGATATTTTAAGGAGAATGAGCAAGTGAATAAGGTTCAGTTCATCTACCCATTTGTATTTCTATTCTTTTTTGTGGTTTCTCCTCTTCTTTCTTTTGGTGAGGATTGGCCAACGTACCGGCACGATTTTTCTAGGACCGCAGCAACAAATGATCAGATAGATCTTCCCCTTCAGCGGGTCT
>MDSV01163046.1_pt1 | contig 16378 bp, 10 predicted proteins | sample 810851 | NCBI WGS metagenome assembly MDSV01 (sample SAMN05326640, study PRJNA326480) | marine metagenome | isolation source: seawater | place: Atlantic Ocean: North East | collected 2012 | reverse complement strand
GGCGATGATGCGAGGGGAGGAGTTCCAGGCACATGGCTTACCCGTTCACCGACCACTAATGCGACCGGATACTTCCTTGAGGTGACCGAGTCCCCTGATCCTACGAATCCCGACACGGACGGTGACGGGATCCTCGATGGTGATGAGGAGGGGGCCATCTGTGAGACTATCATTGATCCTTTCATTGGGGATACGGACAAGGACGGCTGGAAGGACGAGACTGAGGTCCTGTTCGGAAGCTCTCCTGATGACGCTAAGAGTGTTCCTGCCTTTAAGTTGAAGATGAATGTTCTGGAAGGTGATCAGTTGGAGTTGCTCTTTCCTGGAGAGAAGAGAGCACGATATTCTGTTCAGACTTCAGATGACATGAAGAATTGGCTCTCGCTCGAGAAGGTGATCATTGGTCAGGGCAATACGATCAGTGAGAGGTTCTCTATTTCAGGAGGATTGGGATTTTATAGGATCCGCGAGGCACAATGAAAATGTTAAGGAATCATTTAGTAATTGAATTTCAGAAAAATCGCTAAATATGAAATTGGTAGGAATGTTCTTTTTTATCAAAAAATACCGGAGAATATTGATTTAACGTCCTGCTGTTACGAAGAACTGTGACAGTCACGTTAAAAATGCCTATATTTTAAGCGTAATTAATTGGGTTACAGGCATTTACGAAATAATGAATAAAAGTGAAAAAATAGTGAAAAATACTAGACTAAAGCTGAAGAGATTGGTATAAATAAGCTATCAAATGCTCATTTAGTGTTTGGTATTCACAAAAATTAAACAAAAAACTACATAAGCCCTAACTATGAAAACATTTTTTACAGCTACGATCGCTTCTGTTGCTCTTGCAGGAATTGCTGCAGCAGGAACAGTGAACTTCAGTAACTTCGGTTCTACTTGGGAGGTTCAAGCAAGCGGCACACCGATTAACGGTGGTTTCGTTTCCGTTGGAACAACGGGAGTTTCTGATTTCTCTGATGCAGCCGCAGCACAAACTGCTCTCGCTGCTGACTTTACAGCATTTGGTGCTTCCACTGATTTTGGTGGCGCTGCTGCTTTTAATATTGACGGTTTCTTCTCTGGCGTTGGTTCAGGTGATGGTGGAGCCGCAGCATTCGACGGAAAAAACATTATGCTCATTGGTGGTGATGGAGCTGACATCGCTTCTTCAAGTCACCTCTTTGTAATTGATACAGGTGCACCATTCGCTGCTGACGCTCCTTTGTTTGCAGCAAGTGTTGATGTTAACAGTGGTAATATCAAATTGGGTGAAGTTGCTGGAACAGCAGTAGCTGCTGGTGTTGCAGGCGCTTTTCAGGCCGCACAAGTCGGAGTAGTTATTCCTGAGCCAGGTGTATCAGTTCTTGCTCTATTTGCAGCAGGAGTCCTAGCACTTCGTCGCCGTCGCTAATTTAATTTAACTATAAGAGGGCAACTTCCCCTCATTACAAAACCCCTAATAAAATATAGTTAGTAGTTTTTGTTTAAAAGGCTTCCGGTTAAAACCGGAAGCCTTTTTTTATTTAGCGATCAACAATGTATACGATCTGAGACTTAAAGGGAAACATTAGAACTTATCCCCTTGGACAAGGATTATTGGAACCAATGGTCTTGAATAAGATCCACAAGTTCGACCTGATTATCGGTCTCGGAAACAGAATTGAATCTCAGCGTAACGATAGCTGACAAGGGCCTTTCTTTGGGGCTTTGTGAAGGATCAAGCGTAGGTTCTGGGGTCAGCTTAGCAATAGTTTCCTTACCGATGGTAGAGTCACGGTCAACATACACAAAGATCTTAAAATTAGAATTCCCTGAATAACTTGCCTCTAGGCATTGCCACTTAGTTGCATCAGAATAATAATGAGCGTAATAAGTTCCGCTTCTCAAAATGAGTCGGAATTCTTGCTTAGATTCAGGTTTCGTGTCCTTAAAGACTTGAAGGGGCATCATTTGATGACCGAAGGAGACTTCCCAATCCATTTTGATAGACTCAAGTGTCTGTTCAAATGCAAAGAATCGATACTTATTCTCATCTGCAACCTTTACCATTAAGGAAATGAAATATTTTCCATCAATGAATTGTTTCTTGCTCAAAGCGCTCCGTTCATATTTCTCATCTCCTGGACCAAATAAAGATTCTTGGATCCGTTCGGATGTGATTTCTGGATGCCTGACAAGTGCAACCTTATCGTCTAATGATTTAGCATTTGTAAATGCATGAATAATTTCCATGCATTGTTCTCTTTCCTGGACAGTCAGATTTGTTGATAATTGTTTATTGTCATTCTTTTGGAGACTATTGGGGATATTTGCATTATTTGCTGCCCCGGAAAGGTCACGACTGATAGTGGAGATTCCTTTGTAGATTAAAGCACTCAGTAAAATGAGTCCACCACCACTAATTATATATATACTGGTTCCAGTGAAAGTATTGTACGCTTTGCCCTGCTTGTTCTTTCGGGTCCGACGCCTCTTGACCCTTTGCCTGCTGCCGTCTTGATCTTCTTCGCTTAAATTTTTATTTTCAGTTGTCTTTGCATCTGAATCGGATTCTTCAATGTCCCACTCCAGCAATTTAGATTTTTTTGATCTCCTGCGGCGTCGAACTGCAGCAGTATTATTCTGCCGCTCTTCTGCTTTTGCATATTGCGGTTCTTCGAGATTGCTTGATCCAGCATTCAAATTTAGTGGACTATTACAATGAGGACATTCTATGGCTAAGTTTGATAGGAGTATTTCCTTTCTTGCTTTGATTTGACGTGAGCAACCTGGGCAGGAAGCAATTAGCCAAGTCTGGTCTGGGGAGGCACTTGAATCCATTGAAGATATAAATGATAGCTTTATTACTTTTTAGCTAGGTTGTGAAGATTCTTCAATTAGTTATTTTTAGTCAGCAACCATCCGGAAGCGATAATTTCATCAATGAGGACCTGGTTCTTGCCTCCTAGTTCCTCAGGGTATTGAAGATTAACAATAATAAAATTGATGCTTTTACCTGATTCTATGATTGCAGAAAGCTTATCATCTACAGCGGATCCTTTTTGTATGTATCCGTAGACAGATTCAGTATCCTTAGGGTTTCTTAAATATAGGCACCGGTGATCTTTTTCATTAAATTGAAAATTAAAATAATCATCGGACCTAGCATGTAAACGAAACATCGTCGGTCCAGTGGGCCTGTTATCAATAAATTCGTTTAAGCTCATTTCAGAGTAACCAACAAAAGATTCCCAATCGATTACCATTTTACCATTTTCAAATCCCATGACGACTGGACGTATACTGAAATCAACGAAACTTATTTTTAGTAAATAAAATTCGTTCAATGGGCCTGTTTCAGTGTCCCCGACCGTACTGAGCTTTCGGTAACTGATGGGTCCAGGATTGTGCTTTGCATAGTAGGACTCCATGAGTGGTCGTACCCTTTGAGGTTCTCTGCAATATTGAATTCTTGATTTAACATCCTTCGCATCAAGAAAACTCTTCAGTGCATTAGTTGCCATTAAGTGGAGTTCTTTTGCTCCGACTTCTAACAATAGCTCGCTGATGGTTTCAGGTTCTTTTTTGATTTCCTTTTCTTGTTCGTTTTCCTCAGCAAAGTTAAAAGTTATATTATTATTTTGATTCTTATTTTTTCCTTTAAATGCAATGAATAAGACGGTAGCTATTAGAATAGTTACTAACGAACCGAATCGAATTAGTTTGATCTTCGAGAATTTAGAAGAGACGGGGCCTTCACCCGGTTGACTTTCATCCCAGTTTACTATTTGTGACTGAGCGACAGCAAATTCATGCGCTAGTTCCTGTTGCCTATCTACAAAGTCTTGATCAAAATCGAGATCAGTGGTTTTGCCAAATTTCGTAAAGTCAGGTACGAGTTGTGGATTTTCATCATTACTCCTACTCTCTCCCATATCGCCTTGAATGAGCTCAGGAAGATCGAGGTTAACATCCTTAATCTCCTTAGCGGGCATTTCAGATTCGCTGCTATTAGTCGCTACATCTGCGAGATCAATTTCATTTTCTGAAGCATTGTCTTGGATGAGGTCGTTAAGTGCGATTCCGATGTCAGTGTCCTGTTTGTCAGGAAGTTCAGAAACAGGTGAAGAGCTTGGTACGATAGAATCCTCAATGTTTTCAATTAGCGTTTTGCAGAGAGGACATATAATTTTTTCTACCTGACCGGCCTCAACATCCAAAGGGATTCGGTGTTCACATTGAGGACATTTAATGTCCCTTGGATCTTCTGAATTCATTCAAGCGGGAAAAGTGTAATGAAGATTAAGATAAGAGATTTTTATGGGTTATCGATGTAAATTTTAATCTATATCTGGAATTTCTATTGGTTCTGGAGGTTTGATTTGAATTGGGTTCTCTCTATTTCCAAGTATTGCTGGTGTGACGGGGGTCGCCTTGAGGGGAGTTTCCTTTTCATTTACTGCTCGAGCCTTAAGAACTGGTTGTAAAGATGAGTACGGATCCGATTCACCTACTACAGTGGGAGAAATCAAAAATATAGCATCGATAGAACTGATGCCCTGAGGACGATTATTTGGATTTGTTAAGTCACTAATGATGGGTTTTCTAATTTGTTCATTTCCGTTTGCATGGAATTGACAATAAGAATGAAAATCTGCACCTTTTTGGATGATTTCTTTGTATGTTGTTCTTGTGATTTTTCTCGTTCCTTCTTCTTCTCCTGCCATTTCTTCGTAACAAGTATCTGTCGCGCGGAGACCTGACTTTTTACATATTTCAATTGTGAGTACGTCAGTTGGTTGTTCGATAGGTTTAGAGGGAAAAGATATTAGGGATGTGTTCATTGCATCTACCCAGACCGGCATAATCGTGTCTTTACTGAAAGCTCCTCGATATATTGTTTTAGGTGTATCAAACCCGGCCCAGACTCCGCATGTCACAGCACTGTTGTATCCAACGAACCAATGATCTGTAAAATTGTAAGCAGTTCCAGTTTTTCCTGCAGCATTTTTATCTCTCAGACCATATTGTGCAAAGGCTCCCTTACCAGTTCCTTTGCTGAGGGAATCCTTTAGGCAGCTGTGAACTAGATAGGCCGTTGCTCTATCAGTGACTTTGTTCTGACCATTAGGCTCAGCTTTGAATATTATTTTTCCTTTGGGAGTAATTATAGAAGAAATGATGTGTATTTGGTTTGAGGTTTGTCCGCTATTAGGAAAGATGGTGAAGGCTCGACAAATTTCATGCAGACTAGTTGAACTGCTACCTAGTAGGGTTTTGTCGTATTCATCCATAGCCGATTTGACTCCTGCTTTTTTTACCAGATCTACTACCTTACTACGGCCGATTTTTTTTCCGATCCTTACGGTTGCCGAATTCTTTGATTCAACGAGTGCTTCCCTTGCCGTGATAGTTCCCTTATAAGTAACAGTCTCTGATTCACTTCCCCATTCTCCAAGGATCCCTGTAGATCCACCAATTGCAACGCTCCTATTATCAATAGGAGAATCCTTAATCATCGAACCAGGAAAGTAATTTTCTGCGAATGCTGCTGCATATACAAAAGGTTTAAAGGCAGTGCCCGTTGGCCTTTTTGACTGTAATGCCCGGTTGAACTGACTGTGCTTGAAGTTGCGGCCTCCGACCAGAGCAACGATGCCACCTGTTGAATTTTCAATCATTATCACAGCGCCTTGTAAGTAATCAGGTGCTTGCTTTTTCCTTTTTCCTAAGGAGATAGGATCAGGTGAGATTTGCCTTTCCTGATAATTAGCATATGTCTGATGCTTGAATTCTGGGTGGCTTTCTGTTTTTGCTAGGTTCCTGTAGAGGCTTTGAATGGCAGTTCTTTGAGTTTCATTATCGATAGTTGTATAAATTTTAAGCCCACCCTTACCTGCATTATTTAGACCGATTTGTTCGATGACTTGGATCCTGACCATTTCCTGAACGTATGAATTTTGCTCACCCTTGACCCGTGACAATTCAATTGGACGTTTGAGAAATGTAGAAAGTTCTGATCCAGTAATCATTTTCTCTTTATGCATCCTATTCAGGACGTGGTTCCTTGCCTTCAGGGAAAGTCCCATATTGTTTCTGGGAGAGAGGCGCGAAGGATTCTTAATGAGTCCACAAATAGTGGCTGCTTCTAATATATTGATATCAGTAACTGATTTCCCAAAGTATCCTCTAGCAGCTGATTCGATTCCAAAGTAACCACTGCCAAAATATATTCTGTTCAGATAATGTTCTAATATTTCGGGTTTGGTGAAGTTGTTTTCTATTCTATTAGCAAGAAATGCTTCTATGATTTTGGTGTTAATGTTTCGATCTTTAAAATCTACTGGATAACATTGCTTTGCTAACTGTTGGGTTATGGTGCTGGCTCCTTGAGTGATTCTCTTGGCCTTGAGGTTTAATATAACGGCACGAGCGATACCAATGAAGTCGACTCCACTATGTTCAAAGAATCGGGAGTCTTCGACAGCAGTGAGTGCTTGGATGAGGTGATAAGGGACAGATTCGAGTCTGATGGGGCGCCTATCTTCGATTTTAATCTGCCCTATTTCTATCCCAGCTCTGTCATATATTCGGCTAGGGACTTCAAGCTTACTGATAGCATTTAAATCAAATTCTTGGGCCTGTTCTTGACGTATCTTTAAAAAAGATATTCCGTAGGTGAGTCCAACAGTGGTGCCTATTAATATGATAAGCAAAAAAATCTGGACCCATCTTTTTTGATAAAGCTTGGTTCGCTTTTTTAGTGTGTTGCCCTTGTGGTAATTCATTCTTAGAATCTCTGTGGCATTCAAATCTGCTACACAGTAATGTAATATAATCTAAGGAAATGTCAGAGCAAGCCACCGATAATGGCCAGTCGGCCGATACGAATAGCATAATGAGTTTAATTCATGAAAAGATTGATGAATTAGATTCAGCTCTACCATTCGATGAATTTATGGAATTGGCGCTCTATCATCCTAATTATGGGTATTACACTAGTGCACGGAAAAGAGTAGGGACAGATGGAGATTTTATTACTTCAGTCAGTGTGGGGCAATGTTTTGGAAAAGTTTTGGCTTATCATTTTGCTCCCACTATAGAATCGATGGCTTCTAATTCTGATGAAGTTGTTATCGTTGAACTTGGGGCAGAGGAAGGAGACCTGGCCAAGGATATGATGGGAGCCTTATCGGAATTGCTCAGTGATTCTATTTTTAAGAGGTTGCGCTACATTGTGGTTGAACCTTTCACTGCAAAACGAGCGATACTCCATTCAAAATTTATTAGTGAGGGATTGGATAACTTTGATGTTGTTTCAGGTTTTAACGAGTTATCTGTCAAGAAATGCATTTTAATTGCAAATGAGGTTCTTGATGCTATTCCAGTGAAGAGAGTTCGCTGGAATGGTAATGAATGGGTTGAAGTTTGTGTGAGCGCGGTCAAGGATGGTGAAGGGAAAAGATTAGTTGTAGCTGAAAAGAATATAGAATCATCAGCACTAAAGAACATAGTTAAGGATTATCCAACGACTCTCGGCGAAGGGTTCACGGTTGAAGTCAATTTACGGTTCAATAATTTTTTCAAAGAAATTTTTGCTGCTACTGAAATGTTATATGGTTGTTTAATTGATTATGGCTTAAAGGCTGATGAGATTTTTGATCCGGGAAGAAAGAATGGCACATTACGAGCCTATTCAAAGCACGGCATAATTGATGATCCGCTCTCGTCTCCTGGAAGAATTGACCTTACTGCGCATGTCAATTTTGATCATGTGTCCAGTGTTGCAAAGGACTGCGGGTTTGAAGTCAGTAGCATTACTGACCAATATCATTTTTTAGTCAGGAGTGCAGAGCCGTGGCTCCTTGAAATTGAAAGGGCAGGAAATCTAGACGCTGAGACTGAGAAACTTTTAAGGCAATTTAAGATGCTATTTCACCCATCTGTCATGGGGCAGAACTTTAAAGTAATGGAAATAAAAAAAGGAATTTAGAGTTTTTCTATTCGATAAAGGTGAGTCTTGGTTCTCGCGTAAATAGAGTTTCCTGAAACTGCAGGAGATGCCATGAATCCTGAATCTAGCTGATTGCGCGCAACGAGTTGGTACTTTTGTCCGGGTCTGATTACATAGCAGTGGCCCATTTCACTAAAAAAATAGATATTGCCGTCAGCAAATATTGGAGATGAAGAGAAGTGTCCTGGCATCCGATCACTCCATACTGATTTGCCGCTTTGAAGATCTAGGCAAGTTAGGATTCCTTCATCAGTTGTCATGTAAAGGTTATCTTTGTAGATGATGGGCGAAGATCGTTTAGGTACTCGTTTAAAGATATCCCAGTTGACATGACTTTTCGTAATGTTGCCACGGGCCTTTGGGTCAAGCTTGATTGAGATTAAGTGAGGCTTTCCGTATCCAGTATTAATGATTACGTTGTCTTTATAGATGACACATCTAGAAGCGTTTGAATATCCAGAATAAGTGACATTCCAAATTTCTTTTCCATCTTTTGGATCATAGGCGAAGCAAGCTTTTGCTCCTGGGCTAATCATTATCGTTTTTCCTCCAACATTTGTAAATGTTGGTGTTGAGTATGCTTTCCTTAAATCACCGTCTCCTCGTATTTTTCCATTAGGCTCCACGTCATCCCACTCAGTTGAGCGATCTGTTTTCCAAATCGTTTCGCCAGTCTTTTTATTGAGAGCGATGAGATATTGGAAGTCGACACCGTCCATGGTAAGAATGAGCATTTCTTCGAACAGGACAGGTGAAGAACCAGGTCCCCGAAAATGTCGACAAGGAAGGTCCGTTCTTTTCCATATTATTTTTCCAGTTTCAGTGTCAATGGCAGCTGTCCCATAACTGCCGAAATGAATATAGACCATTCCTTCTTCTATCGTTGGAGAAGGAGATCCGTAACTGTTTACGCTGTTACCTAAAGGCTCTACGTTATCGTTCTTGAAGAGTTCAAATTTATGTATAACATCGCCGGTCTTTGAGTTAACACAAAAGGCCCCCATTGATTTTCCATCGGGAGTGGAATTTGTTACCCAAACTTGATCTTTCCATATAACGGGAGAAGACCATGCACGTCCTTTTATTTCTGTTTTCCAGACAATATTCTCCTTCTCTGACCATTTGACGGGCAAGTTGCGTGGGCAGTCTGTAACAATACCATCCCCAGAAGGGCCTCGAAAATCAGTCCAGGTGTGTTTGTCTTTACCGTTTAAATAGGATAAAAGGAAAAAACTAAAAAGAATTATTTGTAGACTCTTTGGGTAATGCATCGATTCGAAGAGATTAATATATTAGTGAATATTTTATTAGTTTTGATTTTAGAGATTCATTCATTTTTTTTCAATGGTTTCGTTATCTATCAGTTGCCATTAGCCTTGTCCGATATTCCATTTTGGTTATTATCTATTTATTGATGACATCATTTTGCCTGTTCGTTCCGTATTCTATCCAAGAACTGAATATTTAAGGTGAAATTCAGCATTCCTACCGAAATTATTTGAAAAATAAAGCTAATCTAAATACTGGTTCAGAGGATTTCTCGATCGAAATGAATCGGGACCTTACGGCATTAGTCATTGATGGCGATGTCGTTAGTAGTCAGGCCATATGCGAGATGCTAGGCATTAAGGGGTATGAAGCAATGACATGCCATTCGATCCGAGAAGCAAGAGAGGCATTTGCATCACAATCATTGATAGTTTTAAGCCTTCATGGAGATGATTCGGAGGTTCAGTCGTTCCTTGAAGATGTTAGTAATGGATTTGGTGAATATCAAAAACCTTATATCATTGCCCTGAACCATAAAAACATTTCAAAGATGATGGGTGGCATTGATGATGTGCTTGCCGTTCCGATAGATGAGAAAGATTTTTTACTGAGCTTAGAAGATGCTGGTACGGTCATTGCACAAAGGTCTCAGAAAGTGACTGGGAATTGGAATTCGAGAAACGAGCTACAGGAGAAAGCCATTCCCAAAAGAGCCGAGGACCAGACTAATCCATTTGAAGATCAGATCCCTATTGTAGTTAGAAGAGGAACCGGAGAAGCCGCTCCAAGGAAGGGCTCAGCATCATTGCCGGGAAATAATTTCAGGTCGATGGTGAACGCTTGTCCTTTGGCGATGGCAATGTTCGATAGAAGCATGAATTATTTATTTTCCAACGATTCATGGAATGATTCAATAGGCAGTGCTGTTTTAGACTCTACAGGAGTTGGTCAGTTTGAATTTATTCCTAAAGTATCTAATAAATGGAGGTCACTCTGTAATGATTGTTTCAAATATGGAACTGAACAGGTAGGAGAAGAATTAGTTCAGTGGTCAAGCGGAGACAAAGAATGGATCCGGTGGTTTGTGAATCCTTGGTATTTAGAGGGCACAACATTGGGAGGTTTGGTAATTTCAGCCCAATCCATTAATGCAGAAAAGACCCTCGAGATAGAGCGCCGATTTGAGGCTGATGTCGCGGAGTCAGTGATGACGAGCCCTTTGACTCCGGTCCTTTTTCTGGATCTGAAAGGCAGGGTAGTCCGCAGTAACCGGGCCGCTAAGCAGCTAGCTCATTGGGACCCCAACGCAGATGAAGGAAAATATTATTGGGAGATATTTTTGCAAAGATCAGACCATGATGAATCGCGGGAACAATTTTTGATATTTTCGCAAAATTTAATGAATGATGGCCAATTCACGTTCCCTGACACTACAGTTGATCAGATCATTGATAATGGAGGCTCTGAGCGTTCTGTAATATGGTCCAATTCTCCTCGAAGAAATTCCGATGGAACTGTCATTGGAATCATTAGGGTTGGGGCTGATGCTGGACTGTTTATTAACCGTTCAGAAAGTAAAATTACAGATTCAGATTTGTTGGAAATGTGTCCGTTACCGGCGTGGAAATGTGATTGTGAGGGATCTATAGATTTAGTTAATGATGCATGGATAACTTTTCGTGGATGCGCAGAAGTTGAAGACATGAATCTAATGTTTTATGGAGGAATGGAAAGTTCTGACGCCCAAGATTTATCGAAGTTGATTCGTTCATCAGTCCGTTCTCGTTTATCATTTTCTGAAGTCTTTAAGGTAAAAGATTTCAATGGGAAGGAGCGAAACATGCGCTTCTGCTCAGATCCGGATAAGGATAATACTGAGAAAACTGTTTATGGGTTGGCATATGATGTGAGTGCTGAACATGAGCTGGGCATCACAAAGCCTAAGTCCGCACGTTTTGAAGCTGATCTTGTTGCTTCGGGTGTTGAACTGAAGCGTGCTAAAAAGCAGATCAATGATTTGAAGGCTTCATTAGCTAAGGCCCATTTAGTTTCAGACTCATTGCCATCAGGGATCCTGCTTTTGGGGCGTGATGGAAAGATTGTTTATACGAATGATGCGGTTAGCCAAATAGTAGGCACGGATATGGCATCATTTGAAATGATAGAAGAATGGCTGGTCCATGCTTTCATTGAGAATGATCAATTAGGAGTCAATCAATTACTGGAACGCTGGCGTTCTTTGGTTTGGGTCAAAGGTTCTACAGAAGTTTTTTCAATAAAAACAGATTCTGAAGAGCATCTACAAATTGAGTTTAGGCCTAAGTTAATGAATGACGGGGGTCTACTGATTGCCCTCTCAGAGGCTACAGATTTAAAGGCAAGTGATACTCTTGTTAGAGATGATAGAGGAAGTCTATCAGAGATAAATCGAAGGATGGATGTGTTGCTAAGTATTGTCTCAGACATTTTGCGACTTTGGGGTAATGACCAGGATGCGGAAACTTTAAATGTGACGGTTTCAAGGATCGACGCTTTGGCTTTATTACTAACTCATACTACTGAAGAAGAGCATTTTGCGAGTGTTAATTTTGGACAATATACCAGTTGCTTGGTGAAGGAGTTGATTGAGATAGCACCTAATTATTCTGACCCTTGCGTTCATTTAAATTATGGTATTCAGCTTGGGGGAGATTCCTTAGGAAGGGTTCCCAGAATTGAGAGGAAGGAGATTTTTATGCCTTATTCATTGGCGATGCCGTTGGCTCTTATATGTAATGAAATTCTTAGGAATATTTTTATACATGCTTGTCAGGACCGGGATGAGGTGAACATAAAAATTTCGATTATTCTTAAGGAAGATGAGATTGGAGGTGAATTATTATTCAGTCATGATGGTGTTCCTTTGCCTTCTGATTATGATTTGAATAGAGATGCCGGTAATGGTCTGAAAATTGTAAGATCGTTAGTGACCAGGATCGGAGGTAAATTAAAGATGAACTGTGGCCCTCTGACTGAATTTAATGTTGAATTTTGTTTTTCAGAAAATCGATAAGTTCATGCATGGGTAATTGATGAATCCTTTCCGTATTCTTATCATTAGTGATGAAGGTGGGGCCGGTAAAGATGTCCAACAGTCACTCATCCGGTTAGGTTATATTGAACCTCAGATTGCAAAAAACGAGCAAGATCCTACGGAAATTGTTCGAAGAACTGATCCTGATTTGGTCGTCATGGACATTCAAATCGATGGGCTAGTAGATGCAATGGTATTAGCAAAAGAGATTCGTTATGATTTTGGGAAGCCTATTATTTTTCTTACAGATTTAGCTGATGAAAAAACGATCAAGAGAGCCGGTGAAATTGACCCTGAGGCTTATTTGTTAAAGCCTTTTGATGAAAATGAACTTAAGTCATCAGTCGCTATTGCAATGTCAAGGAACCGGTCCAGAGAGGCCCTGATAAATCGCGAGAAACAATTGTTCAGCACATTGAGCAGTATGGCCGATGCTTTAATCGCAACTGATATTGTTGGTAATATTACTTATATGAATCCTGTAGCTGAATCTTTAACGGGATGGGAGTTTGGAGATGCAAAACACATGGTATTGCAAGATGTGTTATCTATTAAGGATCCTAGCGGCAATAAGGTGCCGGCCCTTGCACCAGGTTACCGGTCCAAGAATAAATCAAAACGAACATCTTATCTGACTAGAAAGGGTGGGGGCCGAGTTCTAATTGAAGATAATGCGGCGCCGCTCAAAGATCCTCAAGGCAGTTTAGTCGGCTTGGTAGTTGTTTTCCGTGAGGCCATGGATGAGGATTCAAGAGAATCCGATCCAGATCAGATCGCGGATGATCCTATTCGAAATATAGTCGAAGGCATTGCAGATCCACTCTTTACTGTTGATAAGAATTGGGAGATTACATTTGTCAATCAGCGTGCCGTTGAGCTTTTTGATGCATTGGATAAGGGGATCATTGGTAATAAATTTTGGCGAATGTTTTCAGAAGATGTTCGAGAAGAAAATATCCATGGCGTTTCTAGAGCCATGACTCGCGGAGAAAGAGCCGCCTTCGAGTTTTATCATCAGGACAGTTCTTCTTGGTTTGAGCTTAATGCTTACCCCTTCGGTGGAGGATTATTACTCCTCATGCGTGATATTACGGAGCGGATTGAAGAGAATGAAAGTGCTTTAAGATTAGAAAAGTTGGAGAGCCTGAGCTTACTGGCGCGTGGATTTGCTCATGATTTTAATAATATCTTGACCGTGATTCTAGGCAACTTATCTCTTGCTAACGTAAAGCTGCCGAAAGGTGTTGAAGGAGATGAAGAAATTGAAAATGCGTTAAGTGCAACGCTTCGTGCACAGAACCGAGTGCAACAATTATTGACTTTTGCTAAGGGCGGATCTCCGATCCGACAGACAATTAATTTTGGAAAAGTAATTTCGGAGATTCTCGAAGAGCATGACTGTGACGATCAGATCCAGTATATTGTTGAATCTCCTGAGAACATTTGGAAAGTGGATGCGGATCCAGGCCAGTTTCGCAGAGTAGTTGAAAACTTGTTACGTAATGCAGAGCAGGCTATGCCGGGAGGAGGGAAGATTGTTATAAGTTTAATGAATGTAGGTGCCAATGATTTTTCAAAAGGAAATTTGCCACCTTCTCTCGAACTGGAAGAAGGTTTAGATTACGTGATACTTCAAGTCATTGATGATGGTCATGGGATTGATGATGATTTAGTTGATAAAGTCTTTGAGCCTTACTTCACATCTAGGACACAAGCCAACGCAACCGGTATAGGGCTGACAGTTTGTGAATCTATTGCAAGGGCTCATGACGGAGGGATTATTCTAGAGCCGAACTTGCCTTCTGGGACCAGAGCAGTCGTTTCCTTTCCCGCTTCAACTGATAATGAAGCTACCTTTGAGAAGGTTTCGTTAATAGATCAAAGGAAATCTTTATCTAGTATATTAATATTAGAGGATGATTCTTTAATAAGGCAGTTACTTGTGGCAAATCTGGAGAGGGAAGGCTATGAAGTTACCGAGACTGAGGATGGAGTTGATACCGTAGCAAGATATATTGAGAGATATCGGGCGGGTAATCCTTATGATCTTGTCATCATGGACCTTTCTGTACCAAAGGGAATGGGGGGAGTGAGAGCAATTAAAGAGATTTTGAATATAGACTCTGAGGTGAAGGCAATTGTATCTAGCGGTTATTCAGACGATCCAGTCATGGCTAATCCTAAAAGTTTTGGTTTTAGTGGGGTATTACCAAAGCCCTATCAACCTGATGAATTAATTTCTTTAGTCAGTGGTATTCTTAAATGAAGTATTAATGATTGATTTTAGATGGTCCTACAAATGTGCTTAAACTTTGTGTTTAGATTGCTGGATCTTCTAGACTCTTTTCATTATAGGTGTGAGGATATTACTTATGAAAACGACACTATACGTTCTTAGTTTATCCCTAACATTAATACTTAATGGTTATTCTGAAACCTTTAAGCTTTGGTCTGAAGGAGAGGGAGGAGAAGGGGCAGAAAATGTTACTCTTACGATTCACCGTGCCAAGACAGAAACAAAAGAAGAGAAAACTTCAGCTATTATCATATGTCCAGGAGGCGGGTATGGCATGTGCGTAATGTCTTACGAGGGAAATGATGTGGGGAAATGGTTCGCCCAGAGAGGCATTACCGCTTTCGTTCTCAAGTACCGCGTTTCTCCTCATCGTCATCCTTTGCCAGGTAACGATGTCCGTAAGGCAATTAGCCGAATCAGGGCTGATGCATTGTCCTATCACATTGATTCTGAAAAGATAGGAGTCATGGGATTTTCAGCAGGTGGTCACCTTGCCGCGACTGCAGGAACTCAGTTTTCTAATAAATTAGAAAGGCCGGACTTTATGATACTTGCATATCCAGTGATTTCGATGGCTAAAGGAGTGACGCATGAAGGGTCTAAAATGAATCTCTTGGGTAAGAATGCGGATAAAGAATTGGTGGAAAAAATGTCTTTAGAGAATCAAGTGACTGCGGAGGCTCCTCCAGCATTTATTTTTCACACTGATCAAGACAGGCCCGTTCCTGCAGAAAACTCTTTACGCTTTGTTTCATCATTAAGGAGGGCAGGCGTAGGATGTGAGTTCCACCTTTTCAGAGAAGGAGGACATGGAGTCGGCCTGGGCCGTCATAAAGGATCAAAGAAATGGCCAGGTTTACTTGAAGATTGGTTGAGGAGGTCTGGTTATACCAATTGATAAAAATAGAAAAAAATTTAAAATTTTAATAATTAGTCCCTTCAATGAAAATTTATTTGATCAGATGTATAAATTATTTGTATCGGAGGTCTTACTATATTATCAATTCATCAGATTTCTAAGATCCAGTATGAAAATATACCAATTATTTGTCTCCTGTACTTTGACACTGTTAATGGTTTCATGTGTCAGTAACAAGATTGATGAGGCTGAACCTGTCTCTCCTGCTGATCGCCCGTCTCCCCCCTCGCCGCAACCACAGGACGGTTCATTTATTGTCCGGCCACAAGGAACGAGTAAAGTTAAATTATCTAAAAGTGTTCGGTTGCAAGCCTCAGCTGCTGCGGAGCGAGAAGTTGTCAGGCGCCAACAAGCGGCTAAGGATGCGGACTCTGAGGTACAGAATGCTATTCAAGATTTAAAAGACGGATCACTGAATGATGCTCGAGTAAAATTAAGAAAGGCTGTTCAGAAATATCCAAGGACCGGAACGTAGAACGAGCCGCCCATCACTTCGGCGAGTATCTTTCACAGTTTCAACTTTTAGGCATTTTGTGAATTGAGTTGTGTATTTCGCCTTCGAATTTTTCCCCATCAGCGCTAGACAAATTGTATCGGATCGCCATTCCCCAAGTTGGTTTCAGGTCAGGAATGAGTAAACGTATGTGTTTCTTATCTGCAGATAGAACTGCTTTTTTTACTGCTAACTTACGTTGGTTGTAATGTCTTGATCCATAATTTCGAGTTCTCTTAAGATCCCACACTTCTACCTGATAGGATCCAGGGTCCTGAGATTGAGTGGCATCAAGTCTTGTTGTGAATTCTATTTCTATACCATCTTTTTTG
>MDSV01141085.1_pt1 | contig 16383 bp, 14 predicted proteins | sample 810851 | NCBI WGS metagenome assembly MDSV01 (sample SAMN05326640, study PRJNA326480) | marine metagenome | isolation source: seawater | place: Atlantic Ocean: North East | collected 2012 | reverse complement strand
TTGAGCCACACAACTGGGTTACTGCCTGGTTAGCTGTTACTGATGCAAATGAAGAAAATGGTTGTATGAGAATGTGGTGTGGTACTCATAAAGAAGAAATACGAGAACATAAGGACACATTTAATGAAAGCAATTTATTAACTCGAGGTCAAACAGTGCAAAACGTACCATTAGAGGATACAGTCCCCAATGAATTAAAAGCTGGTCAGCTATCGCTTCATCATCCAATGATTGTTCATGGCTCTACGCCAAACAGAAGCAATAGTAGAAGAATTGGATTTGTTATTCAAAGCTATATAGGAGCGAATGTTGATCAAGTAATTGGAAAAGTCTATGTACAACAAGCAAGAGGAATAGACTTATTTAAATATCACGAGCATACAAAAAGACCAGTTGAACTAATGAGTAAAAAAGATGTAGCATTACGCAATAAGGCAAATGAGGAGCTATCTAAAATATTTTATAGTGGTGCGAAAGAAAAAGGAAAGTATTAATAAATGAATACTTATTTATTATTTAAATCAATTCATCTTATAGCCGTTATTTCTTGGATGGCTGGACTTTTATATTTGCCAAGAATATTTGTTTATCATAGTGAAGCTATCGATAATAATAAATCTGAAGATTTAATGTCTACGTTTAAAGTAATGGAAAGAAGACTTTTTGTTTATATCATGAACCCCGCAATGATTGTGTCTTGGTTATTTGGAATGTTATTAATTCATACCATCGGTGTGGATAATTTTAGCTTTCTGTGGCTTCAATTAAAGTTGCTTTTTGTAATTATTTTGACGATTTATCACTTTTTTTTATTCGAGCGCTTAAGAAAATTTGCTGAAAATAATAATACTTTTTCACCTAAATTTTATAGAATTATCAACGAAATACCAACTGTTTTGCTAGTAGGTATAATATTGGTTGTTGTTTTTAAACCATTATGAGGCTTGTAATTTTGTAAAAACACATTATATTAATATTAAGTTTCTCATAAAAAAAATCACTCACATATGAATTTACAAGAATTAAAAAAGAAATCTCCTGCTGAGCTTATTACGCAAGCTGAAAAGCTTGAAGTGGAGAATCCAAGCACTTTAAGAAAACAAGAAATTTTATTTGCAATACTAAAAAAACTCGCTCAAAAAAATGAACAAATAATTGGGGGAGGAACCCTTGAGGTATTGCAGGATGGTTTTGGTTTTTTAAGAGCCACCGAGTCAAACTATTTACCTGGAGCAGACGATATTTACGTAAGTCCAAGTCAAATAAGAAAATTTGGACTAAGAACTGGAGATTCTGTTGAAGGAGAAATTAGAGGACCAAAAGACCAAGAAAGATATTTTGCTTTATTAAAGGTAGACAAAATTAATTTTGACAATCCAGAAAAGGCTAGAAATAAAATTGCTTTTGAAAACTTAACCCCACTTTACCCTGACGCCCAACTTAAAATGGAAGTTGAAACAACTAAAATAGAAAAAAAACCTGATTTAACAGCAAGACTAATTGATCTAGTTAGTCCAGTTGGTAAAGGACAAAGATCTTTAATCATATCACCACCAAAGGCTGGTAAAACAATAATACTTCAAAACATAGCAAACTCAATCGCAATAAATCATCCGGAGTGTTATTTAATGGTTTTATTAATTGATGAACGTCCCGAAGAAGTTACTGATATGCAACGATCAGTTAAAGGAGAAGTAATTAGTTCAACATTTGATGAGCCAGCTTCAAGACACGTAGCGGTGGCCGAGATGGTTATCGAGAAAGCCAAAAGATTAACCGAACATAAAAAAGATGTAATTATTCTTCTAGACTCAATAACGAGATTAGGCAGAGCTTACAATGCTGTTATCCCAAGTTCTGGTAAAGTTTTAACTGGAGGTGTTGATGCAAACGCACTTCAAAGACCGAAAAGATTTTTTGGTGCCGCGAGAAATATAGAACAAGGAGGCTCACTAACTATTATTTCAACTGCTCTAATTGATACTGGGAGTAGAATGGATGAAGTTATTTTCGAAGAATTTAAGGGAACGGGTAATAGTGAATTAATACTAGATCGTAAAATTTCAGATAAAAGAATTTATCCAGCAATTGATATTACAAGATCAGGAACCAGAAGAGAAGAATTGTTATTTAAAAATGACGATTTGCTTAAAATGAATGTTTTAAGAAAAATATTAAGCTCCATGGGAACTATGGATGCAATTGAATTTCTGCTATCTAAGCTAAAAAATACAAAAAATAATGTAGATTTTTTTGTTTCAATGAACAAACCCACTAAATAGTTTTTTTTATTTTAAATCTAAGAAAATTTACTTTTAAAATTTGAGTATAAAATTTTAGAAAACTTGTTCATACTTTTCATATTATCTTTTGCGTCTTTTTCAAATTTTTTTAAAGCATCTTTTCCAAATTGTTCTTCAAGTGCTGATTTATATTCTGGGACGCAGCCCCAATCTGAAACTGTATTATCCTTGACCTCAATATGAAATTGGATTCCATAAGCGTGATTTTGATATTTAAAAATTTGATATTTTGTTGTTTTTGAAGAGGCAATTAAAGTTACATTATTATTATTTTCCAAATTAGTTACTTCATAAGAGTGCCATTGTAATGCTTTTATTTGCTCAGGATAGTCTGCAAATAGATTGTCTTCTTTTTTGTTTCTAAAAAAATTTACATCCATAATTCCAATTTCTGCTGGATTTGATTTTATAACTTTTCCACCCAGTACCTCACCCAAAAGTTGACATCCTAAACAAAAACCCAAATAAGGTTTTTTTAAATCTACAACAAATTCTTTTATCTTTTTTTTTTCTTCAATAAGCCAAGGATATTTTTCTTCCATCCAGGTATCCATTGGACCACCCATACAAAACATCACATCAAACTGTTTTAGATTATTTGGAATTTTTTCACCTTCATCTAGTTCTATTGTGGTTAATTTCCATCCATCTGCTAACATTAGATCTTTGATATACCCAGGATCTTCAATTTTGATATGTTGTAAAACTAATGCTTCCATGATTAAACAAATTTTAACATTTTTTTTTTGAAAATAATATTAACAAGATATAATAGTAGCAATTAAAAATGAATAATAAAAATTTATCAATTAAAGAAACACTAAATCTAGCCTTCAAGAACCACAAGGAAAATAATTTTGCTGTAGCTGAAAATCTTTACTCAAAGGTGTTGAAAATTGATCCTAATAATTTTGATGCAATTTTTTTGTTAGGATCCCTTTGGTTTCAGATGAAAAATTATTCTGATGCAATAAGAATGTTGACGAATGCAATAAATTTAAAACCAAAAAATATTAATTCTTATCAAAATTTAGGTGCACTTTTGTTAGAAATAGGAGAATCGCAAAAGGCAGCTCAAGTTCTTGCTAAAGCATCAATGATTCAGCCAGACCATTCTGGAGTTCTTTATAATCTTGGCAACGCTTATAAGAATTTAGGACAACTGGAAAAAGCTGTAAGTTGTTATAAAAAAGCAATCAAAATAGAACCAAGGAATACAAAGGCACAAAACAACCTTGGGAATGTTTATAAAAGTTTGAGAGAGAATAAAAAAGCGATTGAGGTATTCAAAAAAACTCTTGATATTGAACCTAATCATATCAACGCTAACCACAATTTAGCAAATACTTACAAGGAGACAGGAGATTTTTCAAAAGCAAAAGACTTTTATAAAAAATCTTTTGAAATAAATTCTAACTTGGAATCATTACATGCTTTAAGTGAGTTAGACGAAAAAATTTTGAATATTAGTTTAAAAGAAAAAATAGATAAAATAATAAGCAATAAGGGAGACAATTATGCTAACTTAGCATATGGAAATTTTTTACTTTCAAAATATGAACTTAAAAATAATAACTTAGAAAAAGAATTTAACTATTTAATAGAAGCTCATTCTCTTTATTTTTTGTCAAAGAAAGATTTTTATCAAAAAGGTATAAATTATTGGCTAAATCAGTTGCCTAAAAATCAAGAATTAACAAATTTTAATTTTATAAACAATGACAATAATAATCTAAAACCAATTTTTATTATCGGCGTGCCTAGATGTGGATCGACATTAATAGAAAAAATTATTGCATCTGGTTCTCAAAATATACCGATGGGTGAAGAAATTGGAGTTTTAAATTTTGTTTTGGGGAAAAGAATAATCAAAAAACAAAATATTATAGAAGATATAGCGACTATTAATAAAGAGATATTAGATTTGTATAAAGAAAGAGGATTAATAGATAAAGGTAGCAATTATACCTTTACTGACAAAACATTAGATAATTTTTTTTTCATTGGTTTAATAAAAAATCTTTTTCCAAAAGCAAAAATAATAAATTGTAGAAGAAATCCAATTTCATCTATTCTTTCAATTATGAAAAATAACCTCGGGGGAGTTTCTTGGGCGCATAAGTTAGAAAATATTTTTCAGTTTTTTGATGTATATTATAAAAAAATAGAAACATTCAAAAATTTATACCCAAACTTTATATATGATTTAGAACTTGAAAACTTCACTAAAAATCCAGAAACAGAATCAAAAAAACTGATGAAATACTGCGAGCTCACTTGGGATAAAAAATGCTTAGAATTTTATAAAAGAAAAGATTTAGTTTCTCGGACTGCAAGTAACGTACAAATAAGAAAACCTATTTTTGATAAATCTTCAAGTAAAGTTGATTCTTACAAGGCTTATTTGGAGAAGTATGGAAAAAAATATAGCTGGTTTAATTAAAAATGACAATTTATGCATTATCTTCTGGACCAGGAGTAGCAGGCATTGCTGTAATTAGGGTTTCTGGCAAGGAAACAACTAAAGTAATAAAAAATATTACAAACAATAAATTACCCCATCCAAGAGTAGCAACACTCACAAAATTCAATAAAAATGGGTCAAAAGAGTTGATTGATGAGGGCGTAATAATATGGTTTCCAGCTCCAAATAGCTATACAGGTGAGGATTTGGCAGAATTTCATGTACATGGTAGCAGAGCAGTAATTAAAGCAATGCATTTGACTATCTCTAAAATTAAAGGATGTCGTTTAGCACAACCAGGAGAGTTTACAAAGAGAGCTTTTCAAAACGGAAGAATAAATTTATTAAAAGCCGAAAGTATTGCCGATCTAATTTCATCAGAAACTGAAATTCAAAGAAAACAAGCGCTTAAAATTATGAGCGGTAAATCATCTGATAAGTATAATTCATGGAGGTACAATCTTAAAAAAATATTATCTCATGTGGAGGCCAAAATTGACTTTCCTGATGAAGATTTACCTAAAAATATTATTAAAGATATACAAAAAATATCAAATATTGTTTTACGTGAAATTAAAAAAACATTGAATGACCAGAAAGTTGGTGAGAGAATTAGAGAGGGATTTAAAATTGCTATAGTAGGCCCACCCAACTCTGGTAAATCAAGTTTATTAAACTATCTTTCTAAAAGAGAAGCAGCTATCGTTTCAGAAATAGCTGGCACAACAAGAGACGTTATAGAAACCCATCTCAATCTCGACGGGTATCCAGTAATTATTTCAGATACAGCAGGAATTAGAAGTTCAAAAAATGAAATTGAAAAGAAAGGTATTAAAATAGCTTTAAAAAGAGCAGAAGATGCTGATCTTAGATTAATCATTTTATCTTCGAAAAATGCTGATTTTACAAGCAATTTAAAGGCTTTGTTAAATAAAAATTCCATTTTAGTTGTCAATAAATCTGATTTAATAAAGGGAAAGTTAAATAGTAAATTTAAAAAATATGATCATGTTTTAATATCTATAAAAAAAGATTTAAATTTAAATAAGCTTATTGCAAAAATAAAAAACAAAATAAAAATTAATTTTTCAAGTAATCAAGATATTTTAATTACTCGAGAAAGACATAGACAGAATTTGGTTAATTGTGTTTACCATTTAGAGAAATTTCAGAAAAAGAAATCAGCTCAAGATTTTGATAAAGCCGCAGAAGATTTAAGATTAGCGACACGACATTTGGGAATGATAGTCGGAGAAGTAGGTGTAGAAGAGTTGCTAGGAAGTATTTTCAACGATTTTTGCATAGGAAAATAGCAAAATAAAACCAATTAAAACACTAACAAAATCAACACTTTTTAAAACCTTATCAATCTCTTATCTTGAAAAATAAGCTATCACCTGTAAGTTAATTTTATGAACAAAGATTTAATGTTTGACGTGGTGGTAATTGGTGGTGGTCATGCAGGGTGTGAAGCTGCAGCCGCTTCAGCTCGAATGGGAGTCAATACGGCACTGTTCACACATAAAATTGAAACCATAGGTGAAATGTCTTGCAACCCGGCTATTGGAGGTTTGGGAAAAGGACATCTTGTAAAAGAGATCGATGCTCTTGATGGAGTAATGGGTGTGGTAACTGATAAGTCAGCAATACAATTTAGATTACTAAATAGAAGCAGAGGACCAGCAGTCAGAGGTCCAAGAACACAATCAGATAGAGCTTTGTATAAAGAATATATGCAAAAAATGCTCCTAAGTTATTGTAATTTAAAGGTTTTTTCAGATCCCGTAATTGAGTTTATTTTTGATGAAAATCAGATAATTGGTTTTCATACCAAGTCTGGAAAAAAAGTTAATTGTAAAAAAATGATTTTAACAACGGGAACTTTCTTAAATGGTTTAATTCACATAGGTAATGAAAGAACTCCAGCTGGTCGACACAATGAAAAACCATCAATTGGTTTAAGTGAACAATTGAGAAAATTTAATATAAAATTGGGAAGACTAAAAACAGGAACTCCTCCAAGATTAGATGGTTCAACAATCAACTATGAACACTTAGAAAAACAAGATGCAGATTCTGAACCAGAATATTTTTCATTCCTGACAAAAAAAACTTATAACAAACAAATTGCTTGTAGCGTCACATATACAAATAAAAAAGTTCATGAGATCATAAAAAAAAATTTAACTAAAAGCGCCATGTATTCAGGTAAGATCAAAGGAATTGGGCCAAGATACTGTCCATCGATTGAAGATAAGATTGTAAAGTTCGCGGATAAGATGAGTCATCAAATTTTTTTAGAACCTGAGGGGCTAAATGACAAAACGGTATATCCAAATGGTATCTCAACATCACTTCCGGCTGAAATTCAACGAGAAATACTAAGCAAAATCAATGGTTTAGAGACAACTCGTATAATTAGACCTGGATATGCAATAGAATATGATTATGTTGATCCAAGAGAGCTACTTCACACCTTAGAAACCAAAAAAATTAAATCTCTCTATCTAGCTGGCCAAATAAATGGAACAACTGGCTATGAGGAAGCTGCAGCGCAAGGATTGATGGCAGGAATTAATGCCGCTTTATCCATACAAAGTCACGAACCACTAATTTTAGATCGTGCGCAAGCTTACATAGGTGTAATGATTGATGATTTAGTTACCAAAGGAGTTTCAGAACCCTATAGAATGTTTACCTCTCGAGCTGAATACAGATTAACACTCCGAGCTGATAATGCAGATACAAGATTAACTCAAATTGGTATAAATATAGGTTTAGTTAATAGTAATAGGGCTAGAATATTTACCAAAAAACACAATAAAATCAATGAATTGTACAATGCTTTAAAAACATTGAAAATTTCACCTAATAAAGCTGAGAAATTTCATATTAAGATTGCTAAAGATGGAGTTAAAAGATCGGCTTTTGATATCCTTTCTAGAAAAGGCGTGAAATTTAGTAAACTAAGATCTATATGGACTGATATACCCAAGGCATCACGAACTGAGGAAGAGCAATTAGAGATTGGGGCTCATTATTCAGGTTATATAGAAAAACAGGAGGCAGATATTTTAGCTTTTCGAAAAGATGAAGACTTAAAAATACCTGAAAATATTGATTATAATAAGTTAAGCGGACTTTCAAACGAAGTTAAAAGTAAATTTAAGCTAATTAAACCCAAAACACTCGGTCAGGCACTAAGAATTGATGGAATTACTCCAGCAGCAGCTTATATTTTGTTAGCTTTTGTCAAAAAAGCTCCTAAAACGCTTAGAGTTTCATAATATATTAATAAGAACACTATAAATGGACAGACTAGACCAAATTAATAGCTTTAATAGATTTGCTCAAGTTTCACGTGAAACAATAAAAACTTTATCTGTATTTGAAAAACTACTAATAAGTGAAAATAAAAGCTTAAATTTGATAGGAAAATCAACAGTAAATCAAATATGGCAAAGGCATATTTTAGATAGCTTCCAAGTTATTGATTTTATTGAAAATAGTGATAAAACATTAATTGATATTGGTTCTGGAGCTGGTTTTCCTGGTCTAATTATTGCTATTGCTGCAAAAGATAGGAAAATTCCAATAAAAGTTAGCTTAGTAGATAAAAGTTCCAAAAAGACGAAATTTTTAAAAAGGGTAATTAGTGAATTAAATTTGAACGTTGAAGTAATTTGTCAAAATATTTTAGAAGGAGATAAAAAAATTATGAAACATGTTTTTGTTGCGAGAGCTTTCAAACCTTTGCCAAGAATTTTAGAACTTATTCACAATAAAGCTCAAGACTGGAAAAAAATTATTATTTTCCTAGGTAAAACTGGCAAAAATGAATTACTTCAAGTTTCAAAAAATTGGGATATTGAGTATAAGCAAAGGGTAAGCATTACTAACAATGATTCGCTAGTTTTAAATATTAATCAAATTAAAAAAAAAATTGAATAACACACAAATTATATCGGTCATTAATCAAAAAGGTGGAGTAGGTAAAACTACCACTGTAATTAACTTGGGAACTGCAATTTCATTTTATAAAAAAAAAGTTTTAATTGTCGATTTGGATCCACAAGGAAATGCAACAACGGGATTTGGTTTATCAAATAATGACAATAGCAAAACAATTTATGATGTCTTAAATGGAAGTTGTAACTTTAAAGATGCAATTCAAGATACTAAAATTGAAAATGTAAAAATCGTATCTTCAAATGTTGATCTTTCTGGACTTGAAGTTGAAACTGCCTCAGAAAATAGAAGAGCTTTCATATTAAAAGATAAAATTGAGGAATTTATTAATGATTCTGAAAACGACTTTGCTTATGTTCTGATTGATTGTCCTCCCTCACTTAGTTTATTAACTATAATGGCTCTAGTTGTAGCTAAATCCTTAATAGTTCCCTTACAAGCTGAGTTTTTTGCTTTAGAAGGATTAAGCCAATTAATTAAAACTATAGATCGAATAAAAATAAAACTTAATCCAGAGCTAAATATTAGAGGCGTACTTTTGACTATGTTTGATAAAAGAAACAAACTATCTGGAGAAGTAGATAAAGAAGCAAGAAAATTTTTTAAAAGTAAAGTTTATCAAACTGTTATACCAAGAAATGTTCGTCTATCAGAAGCGCCATCACACGGAACTCCCGTTTTAACTTATGATAAGCAATGTGCGGGTAGTAAATCGTATTTGAGTTTTACAGAAGAATTTTTAAAACAAGAAAGCATCATGGATACAGCCGCATAGTATATGGAAAACAAATTAAAAAAAGGATTAGGAAGGGGTTTATCATCCTTACTTGGTGAGACGATAAAAAAAAGTGAAACTAATAAAGTCTCAATCAAAGATATTGAAAGAAACCAATTTCAGCCTAGAAAGAAATTTGATAAAGAAAGTCTTTTAGACTTAACTAATTCTATAAAGCAAAGAGGGGTAATCCAACCTATTATTGTTAGACCCAGCAATTTTTCCAAAGGAAAATATGAAATTATTGCGGGAGAAAGAAGATGGTTAGCTTCTCAAAACGCAGGATTACATGAATTACCAGTTGTTGTACTGGATGTTGATGATGAAAAATCATTAGAATTTGCAATTGTAGAAAATGTTCAAAGGCAGGATTTAAATTCAATAGAAGAAGCGAAAGGATATCAAAAACTAATCGATGATTTTGATTACAACCAAGAAAAACTATCTGATTTTATTGGAAAAAGTAGAAGTTATATAGCAAATTCATTAAGATTATTAAATTTACCTAGTGAAGTTTTATTAATGGTTGAAGAAAATAAATTATCAGCTGGGCACGCACGTTCATTGATTGGTCTAAATAACTCAACTGATATTGCAAAAAAAATAGTACAAAAAAAACTTTCTGTTAGACAGACAGAAATTTTAGTTAGACAATTTCGTGAAAAAAAATTTAAAGTTGTTTCAAAAAAAGACACTAATATATTAGATTTGCAAAAAACTTTGGAAGATAAGCTTGGCCTAAATGTTTCCATTAATAATAAAAAAGATAATTCAGGTACAATAAGTTTTGAATATAAAAACTTAGATCAATTAGATAAAATTATTGATACTATTAAGAAAAACTATTAGCTTTTTTACATAAACTGGTAAAAAAATTATAAAAAATCATTTTTGATATTTGAGGATTTTTTTTGCATAAAATTTCTATATCGTGCATTTCACTCATTATATTATTTAGATCATCTAGACCCCAAAGTGATAATTGCTTTTTTATCATCGGCTTTTCCTTCCAAAAAATTGGTGGTTTAGAAGAGCTTAATAAATTATCCAAATTATCATAATTTTTTTCAACTTTTTTCATATTGAGTAATCTTTGTATTTTATTATTTAATACTCTTAAAAAAAATACTTGGTTGATTGTATTTGAATAAAATTCAGACAACATTCTTTTATACTGAGTAATATTTCCACATAAACATTCGTTTATAAAGTCATCATTTTTATACTCTCCAGCAAAATTAATTATGGATTTTATTTCATCGATTTCTACACTTTGTTTATTAAAATATAGATTTTTAATTTTTTCTATTTCTTTTTTAATATTAAGACGATCACCATTAGCTTTTTCTATTAACAAATTAACTATTTCACTAGAAATATTGATATTGAGCTTTTTAGCTTCATTTCTTGCTATATTTTGCAAGTCTCTGTCAGAATCTAAATAACAAGGAACGCATAAAGTATTTTTGCCTTTTTCAAATAAATTTCTCATCTTAGATTTTTTTTCTAAAATTTCTGAAAAAATTATAAAAAATACATTTTTAGGATATTTATCTAATATATTTTCAATCAGGTTTAATATTTTATCTGTACCATTGTTTATAGTAATTATTTTACAATCTCCGAATAGAGAACCTGAATAAATTGTATTATAAAAATCCTCTTCATTATTTAATATTTCATTTTCGTATACGGATAAAAACTCTATTCCCGTGTTATCTTTATTTAATGCATTTTTAATTATTTCTTGAATATCCTTTTTTATTCCTTCATTTTCACCGTACAACAAAAAAAAATTATATTTTAAAAATTTTTCTAAATTTTTTTGAATTTCGTAGCTTTTAATTATCATTTTATTTTATTATCTGTGAAAGTTTAATTAATAACTTTTCATAAGTTGCGCTTGCAAGAGTTTCCTTAGATTTATTTTCTAATTTTATAGTTTCTGAGTACTCATTTTGTGTTTTATAAGTTGTAGAAGAAATAAAATTTTCATTTAATATTTTTTCATCATTTGAAATATCGCTCATTACAATTTCTATATCTAAAGTAATTTTATACTCTAAGACTTTGCCTTCACTATTTTTAGATGTTTCTTCCTTGCTTTCTAAAACATTAATATACAAATCTAAATTTTTTTTATTTGAGTCAATTTTGTTGCTTTTAGATAAGTTGTGTAATTTTGCATAAATACTATTTCCTAACCTTTTATTACCTTCAACTAAATAGCTATTAATATTAAAGTTTAGATTTCCTGCATTAAAAATTGGCTTATATCCGGCGCATCCATTTATGAAAATAATTAATATTATTAAGCCAAATCGAAAATCTATATTTTTCATTTTTTAATTATAAAGTTAATAAGTTTGTTTTTTAAGTATATATTTTTTATGATTTCTTTATCTCCTAAGTATTTTGCAACGTTTTCTATACTTTTACACTTTTTAATTACTTCGTTTTCTTCTGAATTTGTTGGCATTTCTATTATACCTCTTTTTTTCCCATCTATTTGAACTACTATATTACAACTTTTTTCTTCAAGAAATTTAGATTCATATTTGGGCCAATAAGTCTCTTTGTTAATTTTTTTACAACACTCGTGGGCCAAATGTGGAACAAGTGGGACTAATAACATTATTATCTTTTCCCATTCTTCTTTTAAAATTTTAGCAGATACTTGTTTTTTTTGTATTTGGCTATTAATTAAATTATAAACTTCATGAATATTAGCAACAACAACGTTGTATTGAAAGTTTTCCAAATTTTTAGTCACATTAAAAATTGTTTTATTAACTCCTGTTTGTAATTTTAAATCTTCTGAAGCTGTTGAAGATTTTTTATCTTTTATATTTATAATTTCAGTATTTAACTTCCAAAGTTTTTGAATAAATTTAAAAGCAGCTGAAACTCCCTCTTGTGACCATTGTACGTCTCTTTCAGGTGGACTATCTGATAGCATAAACCATCTTATAGAATCTGCTCCATAAACTTTAATCATTTCTTCCGGGTCAATAGTATTTTTTTTAGATTTTGACATGGACTCGGACGGTCCTACTAAAACTTTCTTTTTTTCACTTTTAGTCACAAATTTACCTTCAGCATTCCTTTCAATTTCCTCAGGGTATAGCCATTTACCTTTTTCATTTTTGTAAGTTTCATGACAAACCATACCTTGTGTGAATAAGCTCTCAAAAGGTTCAACGTATTTAAATTTTTTATTATCGAAAGCTAGAGCCCGCATAAAAAATCTTGAATAAAGTAAGTGCAAAATTGCATGTTCAACGCCTCCAATATATTGATCTACAGGCATCCAATAGTTTATATCTTCGATTTGATAACCATACTCTTCATATTTGGGTGAACAAAATCGTAAAAAATACCACGAAGAATCTACAAAAGTATCAAGTGTATCAGTTTCTCTTACAACTTCCTCTCCAGAAGAAAGTTTAGTGAATTTCCAAGTAGGATGTTTTTCTAATGGGTTACCATTTACATTGAGATCAACCTTTTCGGGTAGCAATATTGGTAAATCCTTTTTGTCAACTGGTTTAGCTTCACCTTTTTTATTATAAACTATTGGAATAGGACACCCCCAATATCTTTGTCTTGAAACACCCCAGTCTTTAAGACGAAATGTGATTTTTTTTTCTCCTAAATTTTTTCTTTTAAAGACTTCTATAGCTTTATCTATGGCTTTACTAACAGTTAAATTATTTAAGAAATCTGAATTAAAAAGTATCCCATCCTCTGTATAGGCCTCATTATTAATCTTAAATTTTTTAGGATCTGCCTCACTAGGTTTTACAACAGGCAGAACATCAAGTTTGTACTTATTAGCAAAGTCCAAGTCTCTCTGGTCATGCGCAGGGCAACCGAATATCGCTCCAGTTCCGTAATCCATTAAAACAAAGTTAGCTACAAAAATTGGTATTTTTTTTTTATTATCGAAAGGGTGTATAGCAAATAAACCAGTATTATAGCCAATTTTTTCAGCAATTGCTAAGGCTTCTTCAGTAGTGCCAGATTTTGAACAGTTTAATTTAAATTTTTGAAAATCTTTATTATTTTCAAAATTTTTTGAGATTGCATGATCAATTGAGAGTGCAATAAATGAAGCTCCAAATATAGTATCAGGTCTAGTTGTAAAGATTTTTATTTTTTCTTCATCTTTTTTTTTATCAATTTGAAAATTAATTTCACAACCTAAAGATTTTCCAATCCAATTTTTCTGCATCAGTTTAACTTTATCAGGCCAATTTTTTAATTTTTCTAATTCATCAAGTAGATCTTGTGAGAATTTTTTAATATTAAAAAACCATTGAGAAAGTTTTTTTCTTTCTACAGGAACACCTGATCGCCAACCTTTTCCATCGATTACTTGTTCGTTAGCTAAAACAGTTTGTTCAGCTGGATCCCAATTCACATAAGTATCTTTTTTATAAACTAGACCTTTTTCAAATAATTCTAAAAAAAATTCCTGTTGATGTTTATAATATTCTGGATCGCAAGTTGAAACTTCTCGATCCCAATCTAATGAAAGACCAAGAAGTTTTAATTGTTTTTTCATAGTTTCTATATTTTTTTTTGTCCATTCTTTAGGATGAAGATTATTTTCTCGGGCAGCATTTTCAGCTGGTAATCCAAACGAGTCCCAACCCATTGGGTGCAAAACATTAAAGCCCCGCAATTTTTTGTATCGTGCTAATGCATCCCCAATCGTGTAATTTCGTACATGCCCCATGTGAATTTTACCTGATGGATAAGGGAACATTTCAAGGCAGTAAAATTTTTTTTTATTTTTATCTATGATTGCAGAATCAGTTTTTTTTGTGGCCCAAAAATCTTGCCACTTTTTTTCAACTTCTTTTATATTATATCTTTCCATTGATCGTAAAATAAAATTTCATATTTACTACTATGAATGATTAATTATTTTAATTCTGGTCTTTTTTTCTTGTTTTTGCTTCTGAGTTCTTTCTCAAATATAGCTGCCTTTTTAAGAATCTCCACTTGAATTTCTCTTTCGAGAGTTGAGGATATTTTTCTAACAATACAATTTTGTTGAAGAGTACATTTTTTTTTATGTACAGTTATTTTAAGTCCATCAGCCCTTACTTCATTTGTCAAAAATCGTACAGTAATTTTTATTGCTTCATCAGATGCTGTACCTTCGTTGTACCAATCAGTTGTAATAATTCCCCCCGAATAATCTACATTTGCTAAAGGAAGAAAATCTAATATTTCTAGTGTGGCTCGCCACATAGGATTCGAACTTGCAAATTGGTAGTTAGTACCTCCACCTTTACCACTTATACCTCCCATTAAAGTTACACCTTTTCCTTCTTCAAGATTCTTTTTTACTCTCTCATCTGCGCTAGCTGGAACTTTTCTAGCGTCAGCAGGATTCCAAATGCCACAAGAATTTAAAAAAATTAAGGAAACTATTCCTAAAATAAAAAATATTTTTACAACAAAGTTATTTAAATATTGCATTGATATATATCTAATACATTAAATTTCAGTTGCAAATTAAGAAAAATTTAAAGAAATTAGCTCAAAAAAAGAGTATTTTTACCTAATTCAGGCCAAAACAGTGATAAATATGCAACAAGTGCGTAAAATCTTTGTATTATAAAGCTTTTTTGATTTTTTATAGCAATTACAGTGTTATTTTTACACCATTCATATGAATAAACAAAAACTAAAGAAGGAGTTAACTATGAATAAATTAACTAAAATCGGAGTATCTGCATTGTGTGGATCTCTGGCTTCTGTTTCTTCTGTGTACGCAGGTACGCTAGAAGTTGTGGGAGGAGCTACGGCAACGTGGGCGAATAACGAAACTGAAACAACTGGTAACCCAATTGGATTAAGTTCTGGTATGACGTTTACAGGTTCTGGAGAATTAGATAACGGAACTACATTTACGTTGACGTTAACAAACGCAGACCAAGCTGCTTACTCTGCTGGAAGTATCCAGTTAGTAACGCCTGGTATGGGAACAATTACAATCGACCAAGGTGCTGGCGGTACAGGTATTGATCGTTACGACGATATGATGCCAACTGCATGGGAAGAAACAACTGGTACTTCAGTAGGTACTGGTCTTCAAACAGCAGGTGGAATTGGTAGCAACGCAAACATTGACTGGGTATTACCAAGTGGTTTTTTCCCAGATGGAATGCAAGTTGTAGCTGCTTTTACACCTAGAGCACAAGGCTTAGGAGCTAATGACAAAGCAACTGCAGGTTCATCTAATGAACACTTAGGTTCTGGTTATGATATAGCTATTGAGCACACTGGCTTAGCTGATGGTCTTAAAGTATTTGGTGGTCTTTCTAGAATAGAAGGACATGGTGCACTGATGGAAGATGCAGAACAAATTATTCTTGGAGCTACTTATGCTGTAGGAATGGTTACAGTTGGTTACCAGTACTCAATGGACGACAAAAACAGTACTCAGGCAACAACTGCAGCTTATGAAAACCAAGCATTTGGTATTTCATTTGCTATTAACGATGATCTGACATTATCTTACGGTGAACATAGTTCTGAAAGATCAGTTACAACTGCTGCTACAGCAGATGTAGAAAACACTGCCAAGTCTTTACAGGCTTCATATACAATGGGTGGAATGTCGCTAAAATTAGCGGAAACATCTGTTGATAATGGAAACTACGTAAGTGGTACTAGTAAAGATCTTGACGGAACAACTATAGCATTAAGCTTAGCATTTTAAGGGGGGCACATGAAAAAGATAACTAAAATAGGATTATCTGCATTGTGTGGTTCTCTTGCGTCTGCTTCGGCATACGCGGGTGCTTTGAGTGTATCAGGTGGAGCAACAGCAACGTGGATTACTAAAGAAGGAA
>MDSV01071465.1_pt1 | contig 16384 bp, 14 predicted proteins | sample 810851 | NCBI WGS metagenome assembly MDSV01 (sample SAMN05326640, study PRJNA326480) | marine metagenome | isolation source: seawater | place: Atlantic Ocean: North East | collected 2012 | reverse complement strand
CATGGAAAGATTTTTGATTAGAGTTATCAACATAATCTTTTTCACAGGAAAAGATTAATATAAATAATAAAAGAAAAGTATTCTGGTTCCTCATAAAAATGCCTCTTTTTATTAATTTTAAAAATTTAATATTTAAAATAGTAAAAAAAGAAGAGGATTTTATAAATACTCACTTGAGTTTTTCATAGATAATTAATATAAAATTAGCATATACCACCATAAAAAATTATATACTGTAAACTTTAGAGTTTTCAGTTTTACCTTTTAAACTTAGTTCACCTTCAAGATTTGCTTGATTTATTAATTCTTCATTTAAAGCTGTCCGGACTTCTTCACTAATTCCAAATTTATTCCAAAATCTTTATTTATTCTTAATAGTATGCCAATTACCGCTTTTTAATTCTATTTATAGTATCTGAAACTGTAAACCCTGAAATAGAATTTATAGTATGTGTACCTAAAATAGATTTATCAAATGATATATCTGATGATTTAATATTTATTTCTTGGTATTTGGTCTTAGTAAGAGTGATAATCTTATTAAATTCAACGAGGCCTCCGTAACTAATTGAATTATTCTGTGAAGGTCGAATGATTTCTCCTTTTGAAAAAAAGATATTACCTGCTGGACGTGCTTTACTGACATCTGAAATTATAGGATTCATTGGATGAGCATTCCAATCGTCAGAAAATAAATCTTTTGAAAAAAACAAAAAAAGTTCATCCCAAGTTGAAGACCCATCACCCTCAGCTATGTTAGTAAACATCCAATAATAGTTATCATAATAAAATATTGTTGTATCCACTGCTCGCACATTGTGCATTAAATGTTTATGCAATGACCATTTATAAGGAAACTTATCACATTTATATAATGAAATTTTATTATTTGATGATGTTTCTGGAATCATATAATAATCATTATTAAATAATATTATAAAAGGATACGAGAGATGAAAATTTTCTTCAAGAATTTTTTTTGAATTACTTATACTGCCATCATTGTCAATTGTAAGAACTGATATAAAACCATTTTTCTCAACAAATTTTTTTTCTTCAAAAAATACATATAACTTACTTTTATGATATACAGGAAATGGATCAGCAAAAAATCTATCTTTTGGAGGTAGTATGCATTCATATTTTTTTAATTGTTTAGCAAATGCATCATTTGAGTTATAAAAAACTAATCTCCATTGATTTTTGAAGAAGAAACTAAGTATCTTATTAAATATGTATCGAACGATATGAAGTAATAATAACCAAAAAAACTCAAAATTTCCTAATACTGGAGTTTTAATTTTATCAATATTTTTTTTCTCATTAATATTATAATATTGGTTATCCTGAATTTGTTTAATAACCCTCGGAACAAAAAATGAAATTTTAAATAAAATGCTATTTACAGTTCGATGCACAGATCTTTTTTCACAATAAGATGAAGATTGATATAGAATATATTTTTTCTTTTCATCATCAAAACTTGATATCAAATATAAAGGTATTGGAGATTTTTGTTTAAGAACCTCCTCTAACCCTATAGAATATTCATTTACAACATTGTTTTCACCAACAAATAATTCCCAAACTCCAAACTTAATAAATGAGAATAAATTATAGTTTATTTTATGATTAAGTAAATTAATTATTATATCTGTTTCAGAAAAAATCTGGTTTATTGAATTAATATTTTCAATAACACTGATATCGGCTTCAACAAATTCTATATCCTTAAAGGAACGAGATATTTCTTCTTTTTTTATTGCACTATGCTTTGTTTTAAATAATTTACGATCTAACTCCACATATTTTTTTATGATAAATTTTAAATTGTTGTTATATGTATCATTTTGAGAAATTTTAATAATAGAAATAGAAAGACTTGGATTTTTCATCAACATTTCAATCATTTTAAATAGCCAATGCGGATTTTTATATTTATTTAATAGAATTGAAATGTTCATTGTAATTGATTTGGGTATCGATTATTTCCCAAAACCTCCCTCAACACCAGAAAAAAAGACGCTAGAGAGAGATTCTTCTTCTATATGATTTGGAAGCCTATATAATCTTTCATCATTTCGTGTAATTTTTATAAGATTTAACTTTTTAAGGAAATTATTTTTATTAAAAATTGGAATCTCAATAAAATCAAAATCAATATCATTATTTTTTAATATTTTTTTTAAAGTTTTTATAACGGCCCTTATAATAAATTTATCCAATTCTCCCCAATAGTCAGAACAAATTAATTTTCTGTATTTCCCATTAACCATGGTAAAAGTCATATATGCTAAAATTGCATCGGAACTATAAACATTAACTGTATATAAATTTCTAGTTGGATTAGAATTTAACCATTCTAAAAAATCAGAATTTCTTTCAACACATGTTATGGCGCTATTAGTATTAACCCATAAGGTATTAATATCAGAAAAATCTTTTGTTTGATAAATAATATTAATTTTATGATTTTTAAATTTTTTAATTGAAAAATTTTGAAAGATTTCAAAAAACAAATCTACAAAACTACCAAGAATCGGAATTTTATATTTTAAAAAAATCCTATTGAAAAATGTATTATTAAAATAAAAATAGCTATTTATTGTACCATTTGTGATTTTTTCAAACTTCAATTTTTTAAAATAAAATTTGGCTATTTGGTTTGCAGTATAATTAAAACAAATTTTATCAGCTAAAAGATTATCCAAGAAATAAAGAAGCTCTAGACTATGCTTTCTGTACTCTTCATGGACTCTCCAAGATGTAAAAGCATATGCAATTACTATTGAACTCTTTAATTTTAACTTTAATGGAATCAACCCTATGAATCCAATAATTTTATTATCTGTTTGATCTACTAATTTTGCTCCTCTAATACAATTATGATTAAATGAAGGATTTTTATCCCACCAATACTCTATTCTTGATGACCAGTTTTTTTCAGGACGATCGCTGTAAAAATGTTCCAAAAAAAATATTAGATTTTCGTAATCTTCTTTAATTACTTTAGATACAACTACTTTATTAATCATAAAAATTGTTTTATTTTATATAGTGCCATTATCTACACTAATATTTTGCCCTGTAATTGATTTCGACTCATCAGATAATAAAAATCTTATTGTTTCTGAAACTGAGTTCATTCCGACAGGTTTTTTAAGGGAAGTTCTTTTATATATACGATTTCTTTGATCTAATGAAAGTGTTGAGCTCATATCAGTTTCCATAAAACCTGCCACCAAACAATTCGATCTGATTCCTTTCGCTCCCCATTCGCGAGCTGTATTTTTTGAGAATGCCTCTAGTGCACCTTTTGTAGAAGCATACATTGATAGACCTTTATATCCAGTATGAACACTTATCGATGATATATGTACAATACTGCCCTTAATATTGTGTAATAACATTTGTCTCAATACATATTTTGTTAAGACCATAGGTGTAAAAACATTTACAACATACATTTTTTGAAGTAAATCATATTTCAAATTTGTTACTATATCATCATAAGCCATTGCTGCATTATTCACAAATCCATGAATTTTTGTGTTGACCCCAATCCAATCTCTAAATATTGATTTTCTTATATTTTCTGTATTTGCTAAATCATATTGTAACCACTTTATATTATTTGGATACTTGGCCATTAATTTTCTCAATTTATCTGAATTACTTCGGCTCAAAGTATAAACTTAAAACCCTTGCTTTAATAAAACTTCAATAATCCTTAGTCCCAAACCCCTCGATACACCTGTTACTAAAATATTCATATTAATTCCTTTTTATTTTACCAGTTCTTGTCATCGAAATCTCATTTACAAATTTTATAATTCTTGGAATTTTAAATTCTTGAATTGTTTTTTGTAAAGATTTTCTTAATGAAAATTCTGTAATTCGATTATTTACGGGAATTACTTCACAACAAATAATATTTCCGATTACAGAATTTGATTTTGAATAGACCCGAGCATTAATTACATCATCTAAATTTAGTAATGCATCTTCTACTTCAATACGGTTAACCTTATAACCTCCAACATTAATCATATCATTTTTGCGACTTACAAAACGAAACCTAAACGGCTTTTTTGAAATAACTTCAATGATATCACCAGTTTTATACCATTCTCCAATAATTGATTCTGCATCACCCATTAAACTATAGTGAATCAATAGTTCATTATTTTCAATTTTAACTAAATGTCCATAATTTTTTTTAATACTAAAAATTTCATTTTGTGAAGCAAAAAGAGCACCTACCTCTGTCGAAGCGTATACATTAGTAATCTTTGCTTTACTAAAAATTTTGCTAAGCTGATCAAAAGTATTTTTATTAAATTTTTCGCCACCAGAAGTAATTCTTTTTATAGATTCATATTTTCCGGTGCACGGCAATAACAATCTATAAAAAGTTGGCGTAGCTGAAATATGTGTAATTTTTTCATTTCTTATTTCGTTGAAAATATCTTCAGGTGGTAAACCAAAAAGTCTTATTATTAAATTCCCATTTAATATAGCTTGAAAAAAAACTTGAACTCCAGCCATATGTGTTGGATTATAAGCATATCCCCATATATTTTTATTATTTTGACTAGAAACTTTTACAAACCTTGTGATTTTTTTGAAATCATGACTAATTTTTTTAGGAATACCAGTTGTTCCTGAAGTGAACAATGTTATCTTCCAATTTTTAGGTAGTGACCTCAATCTTTTAATTAAATCATCATAGTTATTTAATAATAAAAATTTGTCTTTGTTTATTGGTTCTTTAAAACTATTAAAATTTGAACGACCAACTAAGTTAATTAATTCGCTATCAGTAAAATCTGAATCAAGAAGAATTATTTCTTTATCTAATAAAAGTGATAAAATTATATGCTTGAAAACAATGTAAAAATCAGCAGATTTACAGTAAGGATTATATGATAATGTATCATTTATATCTTCAATTAAATAATCCCAGGAGATAAGACTTTCATTGGATTTATCTTTAAAAAATAACTTCACTTATTTTCTAATATATTAAAAATTTCCCCAATATTACTTACAATTCCATTTTCAAATATATCAATTTCATATTCTGCTTCAATAAGCACCGTTAATTCAGCTAAGTCAAGAGAATCTAATCCAATATCATCTCTTAAATTTGTTTCTGTATTTATTGATTCTATTTTTTTTTGAGACTTATTTTGAAGTACCCTGTTAATAATTTCTAAAATTTTTTTTTCCATCATAATATCCCTTTATATTTATATTTTTTAATTCATTGTACCATTTTAAAAATCAAATTTTTCAAAACAAATTTATCTATCAAATTGAATTTAGCATACTCAGATTGGATTGGATACTTTTTTCATATTTATAAAAAAGCAAAAACCCCTAAAGGAGTCAAGGGTTTTTAAAAAGTGGATGTTGAGAGATTCGAGTTCCCGATATCTACCTTGTAAGGGTAGGTCACTTTTTTTAGATTCTTCAAATATTGCCAAGTATTATGGAATTAGAGTTCCTTTCACTATAATAAAAATATTCTAAGAAAGTTGATACAAGTCAAGTTCCTCATACTGATGTAAATTTCTCATTTAATATTGTAGTTAAAATAGTGCATAAATGAAAGGTGCAATAGCCGTACCCTCTGTAAGAACTATTAATGTTCCAAATAATAGTAAAAAAAATATAATGGGAGCTAACCAAAATTTCTTTCGAACTTTTAAAAATTCCCAAAACTCTAATAAAATAGATAATTTAGACATTATTAACCTGTATTTTTATTAAAATTGTTTTTCATAATCTTGATTAGTTTCATAATCACTAACACGATGATTCCAATATGAATCAGAATCATTTTTTTTTAATGCTAAAAAATCTTCACCTAACAACCTAGTTATTAAACTGATTGGTGTCATAATTACATAAAATACTAAACTTAAAATTACTCTAGTCATTATCCAGCCTAGAATGACAGCAAAAATCATCCATACTAAGTAAATAGGTTTTAATAATATAGGGTCGATAACCGCTAATATAATTAATACTAAAGCAACTATCGCTAAGTTTTGATATATAAGATTATTGTAATAAAATAAAATTGCAACTACAAATAATAAAATAATTTCAATTGTATAACCAAAACTTATTAATTCTTTTTTACCTGCCTTTATATTTTTTATTTCTTCAAACATTATTAATCTAATTCAAGTTTATACATCCAATCTGAATCTTTATCCAATGGTTTTTGTTTCTTTTTTGATAGCAAGTAATTGTTTAAAATCAAATAATCCATCTCTGTTCGCATAAAACATAAATATGCATCTTTTGGAGTGCACACAATTGGTTCTCCTCGAATATTAAAAGAAGTATTAATAATTACTGGGCAATCATATTTTTCATTGAATACTGTAAGCATATCATGATATCTTTTATTTGTATGCTTACTTACAGATTGTATCCTAGCAGAATAATCAACATGAGTAATTGCAGGCACTTCAGATCTGGCAATATTTAATTTTTTTAATCCAAAGTAGGACTCTTGCTTTTCAGTCATAGGTAGTTGCTTATTCTTCCTCACATCTGCTACTAAAAGCATATAAGGGCTAGGCCTATCAATATCAAAGTACTCAGATATATTTTCTTCTCTAATTGATGGGGCAAATGGACGAAAACTTTCTCGATATTTAATTTTTAAATTTATTGTCTTTTGCATCTCCGCTGAGCGCGAGTCTCCAATAATTGTTCTACCACCTAAAGCTCTAGGACCAAATTCCATTCTTCCTTGAAACCAACCTATTACATTTTGGTCATTTAATAAATCAGCTATTTTCTCTGGCAATTCGTCATCAGAAAGTTTTTTATAATTATAACCATTATTATCTAAAAAGAATTTGATTTCATCATTACTAAACTCAGGACCTAGATAGGCGCCATTCATAGAATCTGTCTTACCATCTGCTACCCTTTTGTTATTTAAATGCTGATACCAAGCTATGTAAGCACAGCCAAGTGCACCTCCTGCATCACCTGCAGCAGGTTGAATAAATATATCATCAAAAATTCCCGAGCGAAGTAATTTTCCATTAGCTACACAATTAAGAGCGACACCACCAGCAAGACATAAATACTTTTTATCTGTAGCCTTACGAACATACTTTGCTATTTTTAAAACAATTTCTTCAGTTACTTCTTGAATTGAGCGCGCTAAATCCATTTCTCTTTGAGTCAGTTCAGACTCTGGTCGCCTTGGAGGGGCGCCAAACAATTGATCAAACTTTTTGTTAGTCATAGTTACCCCAACATTATAGTCAAAATAACTCATATCCATATTAAAAGAACCATCTTCCTTAACATCAATAAGATGCCTATATATTAGGTCTTTATATTTTGGCTCACCATAAGGTGCTAAGCCCATAACCTTATATTCACCCGAATTAACTCTAAATCCAGTGTAATAAGTAAATGCTGAGTATAATAAACCTAGAGAATTAGGGAATTTAATATCAGCTAAAACCTCCATTTTATTACCTTCGCCTATTCCATAACTAGTGGTCGCCCACTCTCCTACACCATCCATTGTTAGAAATGCAGCATCTTTAAAAGAAGAGGCATAAAAAGCAGATGCAGCATGAGAGGCATGATGCTCAGGAAAAAGAATCTTACCATTAAATTCTATCTCATCTTGAATTAAAGTTTTTATCCACAACTTCTTCTTTATCCATAATGGCATTGCCTTTAAAAAAGAACCAAGCCCCATTGGAGCATAAGATAAATAAGTTTCTAAAATCCTCTCAAACTTTAAAAATGGTTTATCATAAAATGCTACAATTTCTAAATCGTTAGCAGATATACTGGCTTCTTTTAAACAATATTTAATTGCATTTATTGGGAAATTTTGATCATGCTTTTTGCGAGTAAATCTTTCCTCTTGGGCTGCTGCAATTATTTTACCATCTAATAATAAACATGCTGCACTATCATGATAAAAAGCTGATATTCCTAGTATATACATACTTTCTTAAACTCCTTATCATATCTATAAATACCGTATCTCTTTAATAATTAATTTTTAATTATTTACTAATTAAAGATGAAATTAATTTTTGAAGATGAATCTAAATATTTAAAAATTATTTCTGAACTAATTTTACTTCCTTCTCTGGAAAAATGACCATCACAGGAAAAATATAAATCTTTAAAATTATTTTTATTATAAATCTTTAGAAGTTCTGAATATAGATCGATATAATTAATGTTATTTTCATTACAAAATTTTTTTAGACTAACGCCAAGTCGGTTGAAATCTGGTTTCCCACTGAAAGCATAATTAAAATCATTTATTGATGGAATAGAAAAAAGAAACAATGGTTTATCATTAGCAAAATCAACAATTTTTAATAAATCGTATTTAATTAATTTTAATTCTTCATTAGAATATTGATTAAATCTAGATTTTCTTCCATCATGGCCATACCCAGCATGATAATTTTTATTCTTTTTTAATTTATAATACTTCATACGATCGATTAAGCGTTTCTTAATAACACTTAATAAAGTCCCAGTATGTGTCATATTTTTAAAAGCTAATAAAAAACTATCTTGAGTTTTATTAATATTTTTAGGGTGCCAAGCAGATTCTTCTATTTTATTTAAAAAATAAACTAAATCATAACTACCATTTTTCTCATTGAATATTCTATATGGACGATATCTTTTATTTAATGTCTTCTCACCAAATACTAAACTATTTTCATCAAAATCATTAGCTGGGTATAACCCTACAATAATGAAATCATGATCAAATTTTGAGACAATATGCTCATACATCAAAGCTATTTGAGTAGTACTAAAATTTCCAGAAGTCCCAAAGTTTAATAATTCCTTACCAATTTTTTTTTCAAGAATGTTTGAAATTCTATAATCATCCGAAAGTCCATAACCTTCAATAAAAGAATCACCTAAAATAACCCCTCGAAAATTTTTAGATTTTTTTGACCTTTCTGCATCTCTTGCACCATAGCTATTAAAATTATAGTAGACATTAAAACATTTTCTAATATGATTAAATGTTGAATTCGGTTTATGCCATACTCCAAAGTAAGGATTATTATCTTCAATGTGAGTAGCTTTATAAAAAAACCTAGGCGGTGTTGTATAATTAAAAAAGTATATGAAAAATATCGCAAGAATTTCGAAAGAAATTAAAGTTAAAGCTATATTGATTATAATTAATCTTAAATACCTCATATTATATCATATTATGTAATACTGAACATAAAACTAATTTATTAATTAATAATATTAATTTGAAAAATGTAATGCAAAAAAATATATGTGTGCCTTATACTGATAAGTTCAGGATTTCTGAGAACTCCTCCTTGAGAGATTCGAACTACCAGTATCTGCCTTATAAAAGCGTCGTTTCGCCTCTCTAAATCTACATATTACAACACTTATGTATTACTAACCCAGTGAGTGCCCTACATGCCATTTTAAACTCTTTTTATATGACTTTTAATGGGTTAGGAAAGTATGAATCTTCCATTAGTGGAGTTAGTCTCAATGCTATCCTATCAAATAATGATGGAAAGTCATCTTAAAATCTTCTAGAGATACATCCTTTATTATACGTTATAAAATATTTAATAAAATTTCAAGTCTACAGGTAATCGTTGACCATATAGTTGGGCCAACTTTTACATCATCGTAATCATTAAAATAAGATGCGCTGCCTGATACTTGATTAGTATAAAATATTTCTGGACCTATTCGCAAATTCATATTTCGTCCTAAGATAGAATTTAATATACCTTCAAAAGAAACTCCTGCAAAACCATGAACTCCAATTCCAACTGGATCAATAAAAATCATATTACTTTCTAAAAAAAATAATTTGAATAAATTTATCTGTCCACCTAAACCATAAACATATAAATCATAGTCTCTACTTTCCAAAATTCCATCTTTTATTATTACAATATTATCAATTTTAGCTTTATCATATTCTGCATTAATTGATCCTACAATCAAAGAAAAACTGGAATAGTTAGCTCCAAAACTTCTTCTAATTCCTAAATTAAAAATTGAAGTATTTGGCCTGCTTGTAAAATAAAAACCATTCGGATTAGTATTTTTAAAATAATTGTCATCTAAATACGAAATAATACCTGTTGATATACCAAAACTAATGTCCCACTGCCTAGATTGACGTTCTATTTGATTTGATAATCTTTCATCCTCTCGCCTAACTGATTCCATTTCTCTAACATACCTCCTCCATAAACTTTTTTTGCCACTTAGCTGAATGGCAATCTCTTTTACACCTTGCTTCAACAAAGCGTTAATATCGCCCTGAATATCAAAATCTGCTGACTTAATATTAAGCCCAGATTGCGCATCTATTAAACGTGCTGATAAAGTATAAATGTTATTGAACCTTCCTGCTGAACCAATGATTATTTGCTGAGCGCCAAGAATTTTTCCTATTTGAATTAAAACCTCTTCAGTATAACCTTGTTTCTGAAACGCTTGTTCTTGAAACATTTTATCAATTTTTGCTCTTTCAATAACCCTATAACTACCAGTTTTTACAAATTCGCTTTGCAATCGTTGAGTCAATAACTCTATTTCATTTTGGGAAAGTCCGTTATTGTCTAATGTTAAAACTGCAACATTGATAGCTCTTTTACTATTTGCTAGACAATTAGCTACGATAAAAAGACTTATAATTAAAGATATTATATTTTTTTTCATTTTAAAATAACCTCAAAAAATAGATTGTTCTTAAAATTTAAATTTATTTTCATAAAAATATGTGGAAACTAATCCATAATTTATTTTATTTCTTATAAAACCTTTTCCATAAGGGAAATATTTTTTTGATAAGGATAAAATAATCTTATCATAATCATACCAGTGTCCAGAATTAAAGCTAGTGGAATATAATAATACTTTTTCCTTTTTAGATTGTTCGCGACTAAAAGTTTCATTTTTTTTATGAAAGCAATCTAACAATGAAACAAAACTGATTATATAATCAATTTGCCATTTTAAGTTTATTATTCGCTCTGCTCTTATTTTTCGAATTTCTCGTTCATTTAATTTATCAGGATAATTCCATATGAATGAGAACCTTTTTAGATCATCATAATATTGCAAATCATTCTCTAGTTGCTCAATGAAACTTGGTTTCATTTGAAAAATCCCAACTGAATAATCTCCGTAATCTTTACCAAATTGAGTATAAAATTTTAGTAAATAATAATTTTCAAATTTTTCTCTTATCAACGAATACCGAACTAGCTCTGGGAAAACAATTGAACTACAAACTTCATAATCACCTAATAAAAATTTTGTTCTTTCTATAAAAAGATTTTGAATACTATCATGTATTTCAAATGCATTTTTAATTTCATTTTTATAGGCAGATTCAAACTTACCTATGAAAAGAAATATAGAAATAATAATGCTATTCACATTCACAATAACCAATGTGATAATCTCTATACCATGTATCTACCTCAGAATCATCTTTATAAATGAAATTTTCACATTCCTTTTCATTATTATAACATTTAACCAGTTCCCATTGATCATCGACAATTCTATATTCTGAAATAAATTCTGATTTATATTTTATATCTTCTGCAAAGAATAATTTTTGATCAGAAAATAGATTAATTATTGAATAGGAAATACATGTTCCATCTCTATTACCAATATTAGAACATTTTTGAAAAATAGAACCATCTTGAAAATAATATGTTTGCTCATTATTAACTATTTCATAATGCTTCTCACCATTAAAAAAAAATAGCTTTTTTATTTTTCCCTTATCAAAATATAAAGAAAAACTTTCATAGTCCCACCAATCTGAAAACCCAGGGTAATTATCATACTCAACTACTGCTATTAAATTATTATTCATCCCGAAAAATTTCCAATCACCTACCATTAAATTATTATCAATTTTACCTTCAAAAAAAATACGAGCACCTGGTATGTATCCTTTAAAAAAACCATTACCATTTTGCACAATTAAATCGCCTTTTTCATCCCATTGGTTAATATTATTGATAATACCCATATCAATTATTATTTCTGTTCTTTTATCATTATTTGGGTAGTATTCAATAAAAATTCCATCTAATACATCATATTTATTTAATTTAGAATCTTTTGTAGTCCAATAGTTATCTACATAAGCTTTGTCAATGACGCTTCGATTATAGTTTATATAAAAACTAGTATCCATTACATTGCTCATTTTATCTAGTCTAACAACTTTTGGATATTCATTACTATCGTTGAAAGGTAAAAATATAGGCATTAAGGAATGATATAGATTGCCACTGATATTAACATCTATTAAAAGAGGCAAATTATCTAATATATTAACGAACTCACCATATAAATTATTATTGCTCAAATCTATACTTTGAATCTTTTTTAGATTTTTAATGGACTTGGGTAAATTTCCGCTAAGATTATTACCACTAATATTCAAATATTTTAAATTAATTAAATTGCCAATTTTGTTTGGGATTTCGCCTTTTAATTTCTTTTCAATTCTATAACCATCAATTTCTAAAGTATCAGTTTCTTCTATTGAATAGCATTTACCCCATAATTCCACTTCTCCATCATTACATTTAGTATTATAATAATCCTTTTTAGAATTAATATTTTCACTGATGTTTACATAATTTTTTTCATTTATTTGTTCACTACTTTCAATAAATCTATTTTTTACATCAATCATATAATCAGCAATATCAAACTTTATCTTTTCAATTAAATAACTCACACCCTGGTTAGATGAAACATTATAATTTTTAATATCACTTTCAATAACATTTACCAAAGATAAACTCAGGTGATAATTATATCCAGATCTTCTTATTGATCCAATTATTAATAAATCAATTTTAAAATTATTTTGTAGTTCTGTGAAACATTCATCAAAACATTTTTCATTTACGACGTTATACTTATTTAAAGATTCTTTAAGTTTAGTAGATCCTGCGACTAGCCTATAATTTTCAATTGATTTAATTTGATTTTTAAGCTTAGTGTTTAAAGCATTTAATGCCCCAGAGTTAATATCACCTGATTTAGACAGGTCTGAAAAATAAACATCAAAAATTGAATTATCATTAGCAATTAAAATAGAAAGAAATAGAAGAGATATTTTTAAAAAAGTAATTATCATTTTTTTTAAATTATGATAAATCTACAAATAATTATAATAAAATGTGTGAGGGACTTACCCTTGAAGTGTTGATAAGAAAGTCCGTTATCTTAATCTATAAACGAATCTTTTTCTTCTATAGATTTGTATGAATAAAACAACCAAACAACTATTACACAACCAAGGTAATAGCCCTCTATCAATAAAAAGCCAATAACATTAGTAGCAAATAAAATTTTCATAAACTTTAGATAAGTTTCATTCATATTGAAATCTACAAAAAATTACTTTATAAAATGTGAGAGACTTAAAATATACAACCTATCCCCTCTATGCCTCGACATATGCCCCCCACTTTCGTTGAGTTAATAGATTGAATTGAGTTTGTGCCCCATTTTTAATTACAAATGACATACAATGATTAAGAATGTTCACTTTGTCATAACTACAGAAAAACAAAAACCCCCAAGAGTCATCGAGGGTTTCTGAGGAATGGAGGTTGAGAGATTCAAACTCCCAACGTCTGCCTTGTAAGGGCAAAGCTATGTAGTCCTAACTCCCTATATTGTAACACTTACCATCTAAGATTTGAATCTAACCTAAAATACTTGTCCTAATTACCATTTATTCAAAATTACTTATAGAAAATTAGAACTGATAAACAATATCTACTTTAAGCAATACAATGATACTAATAATATCTACTTTCATATAATTATAATGGTTAAAATAAGTAAACAAAAAAGATTGCAGAGCATACAGAAATAATATGATATCACAAATTAATCCAAAAATCAAAAGTTCTTGGAATGATAAAATATTTATTACAATTGATATAGATTGGGCAGTCGATGAAATTATTATTGACACAATAAAATTAATAGAGAATGCTAATGTCTCAACCACTTGGTTTGCTACTCATGAAACTCCTGTTTTAGAGAGGATCAGAAGCAATGAAAAATTCGAACTTGGCATACATCCTAATTTTAACTTTCTGTTGAATGGTAAAAATAAAGTTGCTGAAAATTGCGAAAAGATAATTGATAATATTTTGGAAATAGTTCCTGAGGCAAAATCAATTAGATCTCATTCAATGACTCAAAGCACATACCTTTTAGACTTGTTTGTAAATAAAAAATTGAAATATGATTGTAACCATTTTATACCTGAACAGGCCGATATTAAAATTAAACCCTGGACACTATGGAATGATTTAATTCGTATTCCATATTTTTGGGAAGATGATATTTCGTGTATTTATAAAAAAAACTCTCCAATCCAAGAACTGGTTAATCGAGATGGATTACGGGTGTTTGACTTTCACCCTATTCATATATTTCTTAATACTGAAAACCTCCAAAGGTATGAACGCACTAGACAGATTCACCAAAACCCTAAAGAACTAATTAAATATAGATACAATGGCTTTGGAGTGCGAAATCAATTAATTGAATTATTAAAATTGTCAAAGCAAAAATGAAAATAGCAATTATTGGCCGCACTGAGATTCTTTATGAAACTGTCATTTTGTTACATAATAGTGGTTATAAAATTGTATGTATTTTGACTGCAAAGGAGGCGCCAGAGTACACACGTAAAGCAGCGGATTTTAAGAAATTAGCTCAATCTTTGGATATTCCTTTTGCACAAGGAGGAAGAATTGAGAAGTTAGTAGACTTTTTGCGTAATTCAAGTGCTGATATTGCAGTCAGCATGAATTATACAGGCATCATACCACAACCAATTATAGATATATTTTCAAATGGGATTTTAAATGCTCATGGCGGAGATTTACCAATGTATAGAGGTAATGCTTGCCAGGCTTGGGCTATTCTTAACGGTGAAGAACGAATTGGTCTGTGTATTCATAAAATGATTGGTGCAGAACTTGACAGTGGAGATATAATTGCTAGGGATTATATAGCTATTGATCATACAACTAAAATCACGAAAGTATGGCAATGGATGGAAAAAAGTACTCCACTTTTATTTTATGAAGCAATCAAAAAACTTGATAAACAACCTGACTACATTCTTGAGAAGCAATCTAAAAATCCTAAAGATGCTTTACGATGTTACCCACGTCAACCAAGCGATGGAAAAATTGACTGGTTTTTACAAGCGATTGAGGTGCTTCGCTTAATCAATGCTTCTAATAAGCCTTACTCAGGGGCTTTTTGTAATTTTGAAAATGATAAAATGATTATCTGGGATGCTCAACTAGTAGAAACAGAGGAGAATATTTGTGGTGTCCCTGGACAAATAACAATGATAGCTGAAGATTTCATTGAAGTAATTTGTGGTGTAGGGAGACTCCGTATCCTTAGTGTCGAGATACGGGGTGTAATTAAGACACCTTCATTGTTTGTTAATTCAACCCGCAAAAGATTAACATAGTATTTTTTTACATACATTCGCAATCCTCAGTATAATTTTTATGATAACAATTAAATCTAAAAAAATTACTCTACAATGGATAGGGGCGTACTTCAGAAGTAGAATTTCCTTGGCTTTTAACCAAATTAATATTAAATATAATTATTAACATTATTATTTATTGAAACTCATTCTCAATACCATATAAATTTTAGGATGCATAAAATTCTATTTACAAAAATAATAATTTTTTCAATATTTTTAAATTATACATTAACAGCTAATAGTGGCTTCGTAAATGGCACAGTGATTTCAGAGGAATTAGAGCCCCTAGCAGGTGCAAATGTATTAATTGAAAACACTAGCAGGGGAGTAATTACAAATAGTAAAGGACAATTTTTTATTGATTCATTACTGCCTGGATCATATACCTTTACAGTTAATTATATTGGTTATAAAAAAATATCAAAAACTTTAATTATTATCTCTGAAGATCAAGATCAAGAAATGAGTTATTTAGAAAAAATTGGAATAGAGGACAATACAGATGTTGAGTTTGGTTTATCTCATTCAAATTTAATATTTAAAATGGAATCAGATCCTGTTGCTCTTCGCCAAGTAGATGTTACAGCTCATGAAATTGATAAAAATATATCTGATATTTTAAAACAAGCTGTATTTGGTCCTTCAAAAATTCGCGAATCATATATGACAGTAGGAGCAAGTATAGATGCCGTAAGTATTAAAGATATTAAAATGTCTCCAGCTCTTAATTTTTATGAGGGCCTCGATGATATAAAAGAGGTAGAAACAAAACAGCTCTCAACT
>MDSV01186581.1_pt1 | contig 16387 bp, 16 predicted proteins | sample 810851 | NCBI WGS metagenome assembly MDSV01 (sample SAMN05326640, study PRJNA326480) | marine metagenome | isolation source: seawater | place: Atlantic Ocean: North East | collected 2012 | reverse complement strand
TAAAAATAAAGTACTAAATATAGATATCATTATTCTACTTAAATATTTTAATTAAAAATACTTTAAATTTTTTAAATATATATTATTTTTTAAATAATATATATATATATCATGCATCGTCTGGGAATCGAACCCAGGGCGATCGCTTGGAAGGCGAACATGTTACCATTACACCAACGATGCTTATTATATTATAATATAATATAAATCTTTAAATTATTTATTGTTGTTTTTGTTTAATTTTATTATTAAAATTAATAGTATTATTATATTTATAAACTTCTCTATCTTTATATTCTCCTTGCTTTATTTTATCTTGTGTATGTTTTTTTCCACCCCAATTAGTATCCATCGGATTACTACTTATTTCACTATTAGAATTAAAAATTCTATCTAATGGGGTATCAGAGCCAATATTTTGGTTATCTTTATCAAAACCGGAATACATATTTTTATTAAAGATTTTATTTTTGCCAGGTGTTGAATTTTTTGTTGCGTCTAACATTTTATTTTCTTCATAATATCTTTTATCTTTATATTTAAATTGATCTCCACCATTATTTTCAAAAATAGATTTTTTAACTTGTAAAAGTTCTTCATTTTGTGCATTTGTTGTATATTTTAAAAATAATACAGGGCATTTATTACCTTTAGAATTTTCTTCTTGAACATATTTTTTATATTCTTCTAAATTATTAAAAATAATAGGATTTGTATCTTTCTTAATTTCATTTTTTTTATTAAATAAATAAATTTTTCCAGAATGTTCTATTAACATATCATAACAATGTTTTTTATTTTCCATTCCTTCGGTTAAATTATCTATTTTATTATAAAATGTGTAATAATACAGTCCCAAAAAGAAAATAATAGCTATAAATATAATATTTAAATACTTTAACATTTATTAAAATATATATATATATTTATTTTTTTATTAAATATATATATAAGTTATATTATGAAATATATAAATAATTCAAATGTAAATATTAATAAAATAATAGCAAATAAAACATGTTATATTGGTATATTTAGTAAAAATTGTATTCATTGTCAAAATATGAAACCCGCATGGAATGTTTTTAAGAATAAAATTAAAAAATTAAATAATGATTCTTATTTGATAGAAATATATGGAGATAATATTAATAAATTAAAAAGTGATTATTTAAAAAATCATATAATGTTTACGGGCGTGCCATCTTTTATTAAATTTAAAAATGGAAAAATAATAAAAGAATATAAAGGAGATAGAAGTGTAAAAAGTTTACTAAATTTTATAGATAAAAAGGGTAGTAAAACAATAAAAAAGAGAGATAAAAATAAACAAACAAAAAAAAAAAGAATTAATTTTTTTTAATTTAAATTAAATCCTCTATTTTTTATTTTTATTTTTATTTTTATCTTTATCTTTATTTAAACCAGAAACTTCACATAATTTTTTAGTTGAAAAAAATTCTCCAGACATACAATGTCTTTGATCACTTATATTTGCACAAGTTCTTTTATTGTTAATTTTTCCAATATAACAAAATCCCGATTTAGAATTATCAGAATCATCTCCTTTTATAATATCAGATTCTTGATCGGCATTTTTAATTTTATTATCAAGTTCATTAATATTATTTTCCTTGTCTGATTTAGATGGTTCCTTTATAACATTAAATAAACTTTTACTAAAATCAATAATTTTTTCTCTAAAAATAAAAACTATAGTTAAAAGCAATATTACTATAAAAAAAGCTATTGTAAAAATTTTTTTTATTATATTAAGTATATACGTTAACGGATTACTTTTTGAAGATGTTGTATTATTTAAAGTTTTTTGATTTCTAAAAGAAGAAATATTAGCCTCATTTTGTTTAATATTTTCATTGATAATACTATTCATTTTTGAAAGATCGCGGGATTTAATTTTAGAAGGTTTTTTATTTGATAATGTATTTTTGAAAGTATCATTTTCATATATTGGATTTATATTATCTCTCAACGAATCATTACCAGTAATAAGTTTTTTTTTTAAAGATGACATATATTTTATATAAATATTTTATATAATTAATTTATGATTGTATATATAATATGAATATACCATCATATTCTCCAACAATTAATGAAAAAATATATGATAATATATTTTCAATATCAGACACTGATACAATTTCAAATAAATATGATAAAAATTTATTATTAAATTTATTAAAAATAAAAAAAATAAATAATCCTAAAAAATTATTAGTACCAAGACAAATATTATCTAATTGTTGGTTTAATACTATGTTTATTAATTTTTTTTTTAGTGATAAAGGTAGAAAATTCTTTAAATATTTTAGATATTTAATGATAACTGGTGAAAAAATAGATTTAAATAAAAAAATAATAATTTCAAATAAATTAAAAAATATATTGTTTATTCTAAATTTATATATAGAAAAAAATTTGAATCAAAAAAATAGTGTAAAAACAAGAAAATTTAATATAAAACAAAAAAAAACATATAAAACAAAAAATATAGATAAATATTTAAAAAAATTATATTATCAATATAATATTCATGAAAAAGATACTAATTATTTTATTAAAAATATATACTTATTACTTAAAAAATATGATAAAAGTTTACCAAATATAAATCAGGGCGGAAATCCAATAAAATATTATAAAAGTTTGATTAATTTTTTAGATAACAGTAAAATACATTTATTAGAATATAATATAACCCAAAATATTAATATTAATATTAATATTAATAATTTATTAATTAATCAGAAAAATTTACCACACCTTATACTTTTTAATGATTTTCAAAGTAAAACACATTATGATACAACATATACATTTAATAATATAACATATAAATTAGATTCTATAATATTAACAAATAAAGATTATTTTGAAAAAAATAAAAATCGTCATTTTGTAAGTGTTATAACAATAAACAATATAGAATATAAATTTGATGGAAGTAGTATAAAAAAATTATCTAAATTTAAATGGAAAAATAAAATAAATAAAAATATAGATTGGACATTTATTGAAGACCCTAAATATTATAGTGATTTATATAATTTTACATATGGATATAAAATACTTTTTTATTATCGAATAAATTAAAAATTATAGCGATGAAGCAAAATTAATTGCAGAAAATTGGCTTCAAAATTAGATAAAGAAAAATATAATTTTTGAAAATAATATAATTGAAAAAAAATATAATTTAAAAGGGGGTTGGAATTATGGTTTTTTAATACATTTTTTTTTATTAACAATATATATGTTAATTAGACTATATAAATTTTTATGTAATAAAAATATAATATTAAATAAAAATATTTTAAATAATAATAATAATAATAATAATAATAATATAGAGTTAAATTTTTCTATTCCATCATTTAAAATTATTTCAGTTAATAATAATTTTATAAATTATTTTAATTGGACCAATGAAGAAATACAAAATAATGAAATTAATTTTATCATGAGTAAAAATTTATATGAATATATAGGAGAAAGAAAAAATGATTATAGTAATAAATTTCCTGGAGAAAAATTAAAATTAGCACGCGATAAAATCAGTAAATTATTATTAATTAGATTTTGGCCATTAATTAGTAAAAAAAATAAAATTATTTGGGTCGAAGTTATATCAATAGAATCATTTATAGATTTACATTTTTATAAAAATGATATATTTATTAAAGTTACATTAAAAAAACTAGATCTTAATGGGTGTACACCATTTATTCAATCTATGTATTTTTTACAAAAAATAAATAATTGTCCTGAATTATATATAGATAATTATGATAATTCTTTAATTATTATGATGGATATATTTGATTCTACTGAAATAGCTAAAATAAAAAATCCATCTGAAATTGCCTTATTATATTCAATAATAATGAAAGAAATTAAAAAAATTGACTATAAATATTTTCCATTTTTTCAATTTATAGAAGCATGTGGAGATTCATTATTATTTTTACATTGTGAAAAAACCATGTTAGTTAAAAAAAATATTTCTTCATTAGGTATTAAATTTGCGAAAGAATTAATTTTAACTATTAATAGTATATTGAAGAAATATAATTCTTTTATTAGATGTTCATTAGTAAAAGGAGATATTGTAGGTGGAGTTATTGATGGTGCTAGTGTTAGATATTTTGGTTATCCTATAAATATTGCAGCTAGATTAGAAAGCATGTGTAATATTAATTCTATTATTATAGATAATACATATAAGATTGAATTAGATAAAGAAAAATATAATTTTGAAAATAATATAATTGAAAAAAATTCCAATTTAAAAGGGGTTGGACTTTACAGTTATTATGAATATTTATTACAATTATAATGAATTTAAAAATTGAATTATATAAAAATTATTTAATTTGATTTTTATATATTTTCAATTATTTTTATATGATTTACCGGAAGATATTATAAATTTATTCTGTTTCATAATTAGTGTAAAATATATTCTTATTAAATAATTTAAATATTAAATAATAATTAAATTATTAATGGCAAAGGCTAAAAATATACACCCCAATCATGTAGAAGATTTTTTAAAAGCTAATAGTGAAAAAAAATTATCAATAAGAACAATTAAAAAAAATTTAAATATGAATTATAGACAATTATTTTTTTATATTAAACATTCAAATAATATTAAAAATGTTCCACCACATGAAGTAGGTTCAGGTAGTAAATTTTTACATATCTATCAATACGAAAAACAAGATTAAATCAAATATTCATTGTTCAATTGTGTTTTCATTAGTATTTTCTGATACAAATGAAGAATTTACATTAGATAGTTGTGATTTTTCAATTTGAATTCTTACAAAATTTTGAATTTGTTCTCTTAATTCATCATTTGGTACTAATGTAATTGATTCTAATTCTAATCCTGTTAATGGAGATGTGACTCTGTGTTCAAACCATTTTTCAATAGATAATCTATCATATGTATGATTATCCACAGTTTTAACAGGATCTGTCATAATATCTTGACTAATAGAACAATAGAATTCATTTGGAATATAATCATCTTCCATTAATGTTGTAACAATACTAGGATCAATAATAATTTTATTCAAATTATTCATTTTTTCCTTTAATTGATTTACAGACATTGTTACTTTTTTAACCATTCTAATAGCATATGTATTATCATCTGGGGTTCTATATTTAATTTGTTTAGCATAACATGAAAAATCCGATGAAAATTCAATATTACGTTGTGTATTATTAAATAATGTAATTTCAACAGATTGTTTTTTTGAATTAAACGCTTCGTCTATTTTTTTATTATCTTCGCAAAAATAAGGAGACCACCAAGAATCAGTAAGTTGAAAAACGTTACCTTGTCTTTCTTTAACGCCCCGGCACCACATCCAAACTGTAACAATTTTATTGCCATCTGATGTTGGAAGCATGTCTTCTGTATTCCATGGTTCAATACTTATATCTTCATTTACATCTGTATAATTAAATGGAATTAAATCATTACTATTTTCTAGAGTACCATTAAATACATCTGTTGATTCATATGCATATTTACAAATTCTCCATTGTTGGGATACAAAATTTGCATAAATATTATATTTACCATCAATAACATTAATTGGTAAAAATTTTCTATAGCCGGGTTCTTTTCCTCCTCCTCGATTATAAAAACACCCGGGTGTGGTTTGATAATAATTTTCATTTGATTTTAAATGAAGAGTAGCATTATAAAAATCCGATCCCAATTGAATTGTTTTATAAGGATCTTTTTCATATTTCATGATGTTAATTTGTTCTTCAATTTTATTTGATACCCATCTGGGATAAATGTTAACTTCTTTACGTACTGGATCAATAGATACCCAAATCCTACCGTGCATATTTATATATAATATTAAATAATTATGAATTGAAAATAGCTTTCAATTTTTTTTTATAGTTTAAAAAAAATTGAAATAATAAATAGTATAAAAAATAATATTAATTGATGCAACATTTTGTAAATATACAAAAAAGAAATAATTCAGACGTAGGATTTATAGGAGATAATATTAGACCTTTAAATAATAAAGGATGTATAGGTAAACATGGAATAGATAAAAATTATTCATTGGATAAATTAATTGAATTAGCATATGAAGTAGATGCAAATATAATTATAAAATCAGGTGCAAATGCAAAATGGTATTTAAAAAAAGTTCGATTAAATGAAATAGATAAAGAAATATATAAACAATCTTGGAGAGATGTTAGTAGAACAACTATGTGGATTATTGAATGGAAAAACAATAATAAATTAGAAAAAGGCAAGGAAAATATTATAATTAAAAGAGATGATTGTGATTGTCCAGAATGGTTATTAAATGCAGAAAGAATTTTAAATAATGCAATATAAGAATTATATATTATCTAATAATTCAAATTTTTCCATAGTTTTTTCAACATTAGTTTTAAGATTATGAAATAAATAATCAATTTTTAATGATTCTTCGTTTTTTTTAATTTGTTTATAAATTAAATTAATATTTTTTGTAATTTTATCAACAACTTCAATGTTGGAATTTTTAATAATCGATTGATCTAAATCTATTTTTTCAATTAAAATAGTAAATGCGAAATAAATAATATATTTTCTTTTTCTCTTACAAGTTAAATTAAATTTAATACAAAAAAGAGTAAATAGTCCATTAATGATTTTGGTAATAAGCTTATCTTCTAATAATTTTGAATAAAAAAAAATAATATCCCATAATATCCAAATAATATCATTATAGAAATTTTTGGGTGCATAACTTCTTCCTTCGGAGTGACATTTAATTTTTTTTTTTTTAAGAATATTTTCATAATTTAATATCCATTCATACCAATAACATGTTTCAATTATATTTTTTGATTCTAAATTGTAAATTAATTCATTTATTGGTATAAATAATTCTTTTGGATCATTTTCTAAATAAATTTTTTTTACATAATCTATTGATGGTGCTTTAAATTTATCTGTTAATTCAAGTAAATTATATTGTGTATTTTTATCTATTTTAATTTCTTTATATATATGTTTTTTATTTGATAATGCGATAATACAGATTATTTCAGAAAATAATTTTCTGATTTTATCATTATTTCTTAGTAATAAAATATTATCATTATATCCATTATTAATTATCTTTATAAAAACATTATATCTCATTTCTAAATATATAACCAATTTAGGATTACCAATATGAATATATTTACAAAAATATAAAATAATAATATCCCATAATTCTAATATATGACCTGAACAAATAAATTCTGAACTCCAATAACATGCATTTTCTAATTTAGACTGATATAAAGATTTTAATAGTTCTTCTTTAGCTTTTGATTTTTGATATTTTGAAAAGGTGACATTTTTAAATTCGGATTGTTCTCTTTTATCATTAATTTCATAATTTTCATTTTTCTCCATAAAATAAAATTGAATTAATATAAATTAAGATAAAAAAAAATATATAATTACATATAAATTAGAAATGTTGAAAAATATTTTAAAAGAATATACAAAAATCACTAAAAAATTTAAAAAACTAGAATTATTAACAAAAGTTTTTTTAATTTTAACAATTTTTAGTGTATATTTTTTATTTATAAAAAAAATAAAAAAAGAATCTGGATTTGAAAATTTTACTAATAATTTTATAAATTTAAATAAAAAAAATTTCTACGAAAAAAAATACGATGAAGATATATATGATAAATTTTATTCTAAATTATATGATCATGTTAATTTAAATACTCAAAAAAATAAAGAAGAAATAAAAATGTTAGATCCATATTTAAATGATTTTAAATATACAAAGATTTTAGATATAGGTTGTGGCACTGGTCATCACGTTAATCTTTTAAATAAAAGATATGGATATAAAATATATGGAATAGATAAATCAGATGATATGATATCAATTGCAAAAAAAAATTACCCAAGATGTAATTTTTCAACCGGCGATTTTTTAACAAGTAATTTTTTTGATATAAATACGTTTACTCATATTTTATGTTTAAATAGAACATTATATGAAATAGATGATTTAAATAAATTTTTTAAAGAATCTAGTTCATTATTAAATATAAATGGATACTTAATAATAAATATAATAGATATTTATAATTTTAATCCATATAATGATATATATAATCCCAAAATTAAAGATATAAAAACTCCAAAAAATACATTAATACATAAAAAAAATGTAATATTTAATAAAGATATAATTTATACTGCTCAATATAAAAATGATAATAATGCCAAATTAATTTTCAACGAAACATTTAAAAATAAAAAAACTAATACTACTAGACAAAATGAATTAATATATAATATATATGATGAAAAATATATTATAAATATTGCCAAGGAAAATAATTTATATCTTAATAAAAAATTAGAACTAAAACATTTTAAAAGAGAGTTTTTATTAATTTTTACTAAAAAATAATTATCTTACATATTTACCAGCACGTGCAAATGAATCAATTATATATATAATAAATAATCCTAAAAATAAATATAAAATAAGTTCTTCAGTTACATATGAAGTTTTTTCTGATTTTTGTTCTTCTAATAAATTTAAAATATTATCCAATTTACCTAACATTCTAGTATTCATATCAATATATTTTTTATAAGTAATATCTGTTTTGTTATCATTATAATTATTTATATTTGATGAATTATAATTATTATAGTAATTCATTAAATCTACATTTTCATTATATGAATCTTGTATATCTAATTTTTGTTTATTAATTATTTTATCTAACGATTTATCAGTATAAATTTCAGTATTATCTAAAAATTTATTTGATGAATTATAAGCAGTATTGTATATTGTATAATCATCATTTTCTTCTCCTGATTCATCTTTATTGTGTAATTTAGATATTAAATTAGATAAATCTTTTATTTTTTTATTATTATTTGCATTTGGATCATTATTATTTGTAGAATTATAACTAAAATTAAAATCGTTTCTATTAATATTTCCTTTTAAATCATTATTTATATTAATATCATTATATGTATCATCATTATCATTAAATTTTACATGTTTTTTATTTTTTAGTGTTCTATTTTTATTAACTTCGTTTTTTAAATCTTGTGAATCTAAAGGCGCTGGATTTAATTGGAGCATACTTATAAAAAAAAAAGATAATAATATTTCCTTAAATAACAAAAAATTTTTTATCTAAATTAATATTAATGACAAGAAAAAAAGATAAACAAAAACGAAATAAATTTCAATTATTATTATCATACATACCTGCAAATAATATTTTTAAAAAATTAGAATCTAATAAATTATTTATTGGTCTAATGATGATTATTATGAATATAACATCCCGATATGTTGAATTAAAATTTACAAAAGGTCAAGAGGCATTAATAAGAAATATAGCACGTGAAATTTTTATTTTTGTTGTAGCATTTATAGCAACTAGAGAATTAATAACATCTTTAATTATAACAGCTGTTTTTATTATTTTAGCTAATTTTGTATTTAATGAAACATGTAAATTTAATATTCTTCCTAAACGTTATAAAAATGTTATAAATGAAATGGATTTAAATAATGATGGAAAAGTCAGCGATGAAGAAATTAAAAAAGTTACTTCTATATTAAAAAAAATAAAAAAAAATAATATATAATTTAACTTGACTATTCTATTAATAAATATATAAAAATAAATATATTATAATATTTATTTATTATAATATGTCTAGTAATAAATATAAAATTTATGATGTAGAAGTTATATTACGATATAAAATAAATAATATTACAAGAGACTATACATTATGCTCTTCTGATAATAAATCATATGATGTTGAAAGAATATTAAATAAAAATATATATGATTATATTAATAATATAAACGATAATAAAGAAAATAATAAAGAAGCTGAAAGAGAACAATTTAAAAAATATTTTAAAAAAATAAAAGGTAATTTGAATATTCCATTAGAAACAAATTATTTAGATGTTAAAATTATTGAACAAATTTTTAATTCTACAAGTAGCGAAAATATATTTAAACTTGATGAATTTTTAATAGAAAAAATTAATGATCATATAAATATAATAACGAAAACAATTAATGAAAATATAAATCCTAATATTAAAAATTTGGAAAAATATTATTTTAATGATAATGAAAATTGTAGTCAAAATGAATTTCTCGAAAATATACTTACTAAAATTATTGAAAAAATTAATACCAATGAAGATTTAAAAAATATATTTACTGTAGAAACCGAACTAAAAGAAGAAGAAAAACAATATATAGATGAATTAAAAAAAATTATAAATATACAAAGTAACTCTGGTGATGAAATTATAAAAAAAATTATTTATTTTTTAACTAATGATACTAATAAAAAAAATAATATTTTATATAAAGAATTAAATTATCCATATGCTTTTATTTTTTTACCGGATAATTTGACTGAAATAATTAAAACAAATAAAGAAAAAATTAAAAATGACAATAAAAATATAGAAATTCATGAATATTCAATTACTGAAACATCTAATTTTAATTATTTAACTATAAAAACAAATTTATTACATAAAGAAACGGACAGAGAAAACACACTTGCTTATATTAAATTACTTAGTAAAGTTATCGCTAATACTAAAAATATTTTTAATTTTAATATAAATACAGAAATAGACAAATGTAGAAATTTAATTTTATTTTATTTTTATTACAAGAATGTTATTTTAGTTAAAAAAAAAAATAGTAAGTTTATAGATTTTCTAAAATCCCCTGTTGCAATTGAATCGTTACCTAATATAATTAAAAAAACATCAACAAACTCTGATACTAATTCTTCAGAACACATTATAACTCTAAAACTAGATGACGTATTATCTTTTATATATGATTATATTCAATCATATAAATCAAATAACAATTTAATAGATTTAAATATTTATGCTGACTTTTTAGATGAATATATTAAATTGTGTGAAAAAATTAAATTAGGTGATAAAATTGATAAATTAAATATAACAATAAAAAAAATTTTATCAAATGATAAACTTAATTATTATGAATATACTTTATTAATAAAATATGTTACTAAATATTTGAATATGCAAAATATTAAATTAAATAATGCAAGTGAAAATGAAAGTATATTTGATAATATAATTAAAATATTAAATGAAATTTGTTCTAAAGAAATCTTTGAATTGAAAGCGTCGTCAGATAATGGATATTCTAAATATTTTCAAAATATGCATAAAAGTGAAAATAAAAATGAAATTCAAATATTTAATTTTATTCAAATTAATAATATAATTAAAAATACATTAGATTATTATAAGGATAATAATAGTAAAGAGGGTTCACCACTATATTATTTTAAAAAAAATTATTCTGCAAAAGAAGATTATGAGTTATTTAAAACTTATATAGACAGTCTATTATCAACAATTCTTAATTTTATTTACAAACTGAATATAACAGTAGATAATGGTGAATTAAGACGTTATTTGGAAAAAGATCAAAGTAAGTATGACGAAGATACTTTAATAGAAAAATTTAATAGTAGTGATTTGAGCATTTTTGATTTATTTTTAAAAAAAGAAGAATTAGATACTGGCGAAAAAACCGATAAATATATAAATACTTTATTTAATATTTTAAATAAAGATTTAATATTGTATGAAAAATATAAATCGGGCAAGGAATTTAGATCAGATTTAATTAAAGAAAATCTAGATATAGAATTGTTACCAAAAGGTTATAATACAAGCGAAAAAAAAAAAGAAATTTTAATAAATTATGGAAAATATTTTAATTATTTCACAGGTGATAAAGATATAGAAGATGAATATTTATCATTAGAAAGAAATAAAGATGACGTTAAAAGAATAATAACATATTATAATATATACCATATTTTGAAATATTTATATTTACCAAAAGGTACAATAATAAATGATATAATTTATGACGTTAATGAAAATAAAGAAATAAACCAATTTTTTACTATTAATGATATACAGCCTATTTTACAAAAAAAAGAAGTAGATTATATAAAAAATAACAAAATACGCGTATTTTTTGATATAGATTATACAATAAATAAATTTAATTCATATATTGAATTAAATATTAATTTTTATAATAGTTGCGAGCAAATGAATATAGTAGAAAAAGATAATAATTTGAATGATGAAGCAGATTACAATACAATTGTTTTTACTAAGGATAATGATATAACTAAATATAATTTTAAAGGTTTATTTAGCATTTCAGATTCAGATTCAGCACCAGAATTAGAATCAAGTAGTGAAAATAAAAACGTTAATAAATTTTTATTAGAATATATAAAAAAATGTATTTTAAAAAATATTGAATCTGAATCTGAATCTGATGATTCTGAAAAAATTTATAAAATAATTTCTAATTTAAAAGTAAACTTACAAACTGAAGGAATAGATTCGAATATAGATATGGTTAATATTTCTTCAGAATTATTTGAAAAATTAAACATAGATAATATACTAAATTTTAAACATGAAATTACTTATGCTGAACCAGATAAAAAATTATTAAAATATTTAAAAAATGATAAAAAATATAATTCGGAAGAGATAATTGATATTATTTTTAATGATAATTTAAAAAAAATCGTAGACGAAGAAAATAATAACAAATCAGAAGATGAAGTATTAAACAGTCCTAAAAATAAAAAAATAACATATGAATTAAAATCAAACCATGAAAAAATTGAAAAAATAAATAATGATCATGATATAAAAAAATATATAATAGGAGAAGATAATATACAAGATCATGAAAAAAATGAAATCATTGCAAATTTTTCTAATAAGATTGGTGATAATAAAGAAATAAAACTAACTATAGGAGAATTGTCGTATTTATCCATAGATTATAATATATTTAAGAAAATGATAAATGATGTTACTATTGAAAATATAATAAAAATTAATAATAATATTTATTCATTTAACTATGATATTGAAATGGTGTTAATGGAAGATAAATATTCAAAACAATTATACGAAATTTATGATGCTTCAATATTAGATAAAAATTTTAATCCAACAAAAATATATTTTGATGATAGTATAAATTATGAAAAAATACGTTCAGATTATGATAAATTAACTGTAACAAATGATATTTTTATAAAAAATAAAGATAAAATAAATGATCTAGAAGATACATTTTTGATCGAAGAAACAGCAAATTTTTATAACTTAAAATATAAAGATACGAGAGAAAATTCAGAAAATGCAGAAAAAATATTACATGATTTATTTATAGATTATTTTTATTTCAAAAAAAATAATGATTTGTTAATAGATGGAAAATATTATAATATAAGAAATGTTGAAATAATTGCACCAAAAAAATTAAAGTTGAGTTCTGAAAAAAATTATCTTAAGAAACAATCAAACGATATAAGACTTAAATACAAAGAGGTTGATAATATATATCAAATATATTTATATATAAATTATTATAAGAAAGAAAAAAAAACAGATGAAGTACCAATTGAAGCTATTTTAAGTTCAGGTTCTAATTGTATTGCAAAAGCAAATATTTTAGATAAAAAACTTGAAAATTTATTAGGTGATCAGTATGAACAAAAATTTTTTACTAAAAAATTATTGAATTTATTAAATCAAAATTATGATAGTGACGACGATGAAGATATAAAAAAATTAAAATCAATGGGAGCAGACGATGTTAATAGTAGCGAATTAAATTCATTAACAGAAAATAATATAGATGATAATGATGATATAAAAAAATTAGAATCAATGGGTATAGAAGATGATAATAATGATATAAATATAGATAAATTAAAACAATTAGGAAAAAATGATAAAATCAAAGGTGGAAATAAAAAAAAAACTGGTAAAAAAAAATATCATAAACCAAAAAAATATCCGCGGTTAAAAACAAAAAATCGCACTATTAAATTAATAAAGGATTATTTAAAGAACAATTATTTATTTATTATTTGAGAGATTGAGAGATTAATATAAAAAATATTAAAAAATTGAATTATAATTTAATAATATTATAAAATTATAATTGGTATATGTTCTTAATTTACTATAAAATTAAGAACTAATTTATTTTATGAAATAAATTATCATAATCATAATAAACTGTAAATAAAAATTTATCATATATATTTCCCTCATTTGGAGAGATCATAGACAATATATATTTATCGTCTTTTTGATATATATAATAATATGTTCCTGGTGCTTTTCTAAAATTACATTCCATATTTTCTAGATCAATATTTATATTGTGATTTTGAATTATATTTTCCGCTTCACTTTTTAAATAATGGATTTGTTTAGCTATTATTTCTAATTTACTGTATGTTGCATAATTTCCGCGTAATTTTAGCAAATTATTGTACTCTACTTTTTCATTAATGTGTAACATATTAAATAATCTAGTAATATTATCATTATTTAAATTTGAGAGAGCCATATAAATATTATAATTAAATTGTAATATTTATATCATATTTTTTTACATATAATTTTTTACCCAATCAGTCAATGCGCTCTCGGTTCTGTCACCAGTATATAATATAATTTTTCCATTTTTTTTTTCTAAAAAAACAGTTGGATATCCTTCTATTACTTTTTCATGTTTACTTGGTATATTACTATCTGTATTTTGAACTTTCAATACATTTAAATTTGGATTTAGATTATTAAGTTTGGCGAATTTATCCCATTCAGCATTAAAATTCTTACAATGTTGACATCCATCCATCCAATAGTAAAAAATTTGAACTTTTTTATTTTCTAATCCTTCATATGAATTTGTTAGTTTATTTCCGAGTAAATAATTAATAAGAAAACCAATAGCAAATACTATAAAAATAATTAATAACATATAAAAAATATTATTCATACTATTAGTTAAAGGTTTTTTATTTTTTAAATTGAAACGTTTCATTTTTATATATATTTAAAATTATTTTTTTTTTTTCATAAATTATTATCACAATCTCTCAATCTCTCAAATAATCAATTTTAAAAACCTTTATTATATTTAAATAAACTATAGTAAATTTTTCATATACTAATTAAAGAAAATTAATTAGTAAATACTAAATATGCTAGAAATAATCCAAAAAAGTTTTTAGAAAAGATATCTAAAATATTATAAAACGCATTTTTTATTTTATAATTAAATAGTGCTGCTATACCATATAATCCCCATATTACAAACATCAAAAAGAACAATAAATAATTTTTTTTGTTTCCTATAACATAATATATAAACATTTTATGAAATAATAATCCAAAGAAATAAAAACCTATTATAGTTGATAAAATAATATTTACTATATTTATTTCTTGTAAATATCCAATTATTAACATATTTAAATTATAAAACCACAATTCAAGTATTTTTCTAAGATCTTGTTTAAAAAATGTTATCAAATTATAATATATTTTTTTAGATGAATTATTATAATGAAAATATATAATTATAGATAAAATCATTGTTGGTGTTGTTAAAAACCAATCATAAAATCTGTATTTTGCAATATCTACTTTATCTACATTATTTTTATAAAAATATATAAACCATAAATAAAAGGTTGCTTCAATAAATTGAACAATATTTTCAAGTAAAAGTGCATTTTTCAATATATTTTTATGATTTGGTACTTTTATAAATTGTGCAATAACTCCAATTATTAATGTAACAATTTGAATAAAAAAAGAAAATATCATAGTATTTTTAACTATAAAATTATTTTGCATGATATATATTATTTATTATTAAAAATTTAAAAACCTGATTATTTCACTTGCTAAACTTTGTCTGGATCTTCCAATAAAAATTGAATTACCATATGATAATGCTTTCGGCCTTAAAATGTTTACGTTTGTTTTTGGATTTTGTATTTTATAATTTTCTAACATTTTTTCTTGTTCATTCTTTGCTCTATAAACATCTTGTAAATATAGATTATTCATTATCTTAATTCCTAGATTAGAATCAGCAAGACTATCACCAACACCATATGCACTTAATAATACAATATTATCAAAATTAAATGATTCACAAGATAATATATTTTTTGTTATAATATCTGAATAATCATGCTTCCATGGTTTTGCTCCAGTAGTAAAAACAATATTAGAAAAATTATAGTTATTAAAATTGTTATAATTGGTAATTTTTAAATTGCAACTTCTCAATAATAAGTTAGTTTTTTTATTATTTAATCCTCCACCCCTATAAGGTAATTTTATATTATCTGGATTATTAGTTAATGTTAAAATTTTTAAATCTTTTT
>MDSV01037721.1_pt1 | contig 16387 bp, 15 predicted proteins | sample 810851 | NCBI WGS metagenome assembly MDSV01 (sample SAMN05326640, study PRJNA326480) | marine metagenome | isolation source: seawater | place: Atlantic Ocean: North East | collected 2012 | reverse complement strand
CTTCAACGCGCTGACGCCGATGATGGTGGCGGCATAATCGAGGCGGAAATCCACTTAACGAAACGCCCCAAACTGTGCAGATAAACCGAGCCACCTCTGATCGACAAGCGAATTCCGGTGATGGATGCTCAGATAGCAAGGCAGTTAAAACTTGGTGATGAACGCCTCAATGAGGCATTGTTGTCCTTCGCTAAGAATGCCATGCCCCGCTACGAGCCTCGGGTAATTTCCGAAAAAGCAAACGCTGGAGAGCTAAAGGGAACAGTGCATGACGTCGAGCATACGCTCTATTTTCAACCAGACGGATATCGATTCCTAGTACCGGTTGACCTCAGCCAATGCCGAGAGAGAGCGGTGCTTATGGATGGTCACAGATTTCAAGTACACGGTAAACTGCTGGCGAAGGATGGACGCCCGGACCACCTAGTAGTGTTCTCTGCGAAACCAGATCCAGAGTAAGGCGGCGCCCTTCGTGTTCCCATTTTGATTGCTGCAAAACCAGCTGTCAAAATTGCAAAACCGCGCGTCACGCTACACGCGCGTCACGCTACATTTGTGGTGCGCGTGGAGGGACTCGAACCCCCACACCTTGCGGCGGCAGGACCTAAACCTGCTGCGTCTACCAATTCCGCCACACGCGCAACGCAGCTCCATGGTCGCGGTTACGCAACCGGAGGGACGACGTCGCGAAGCCTATTATGCGATGCAGGCGGGCGATGCAAGCCGATATCGTGAAAACGGCGGTCAGGGCGACGGACGTTCAACTGTCATGGCAGCGCCAGACAGAGATGCCCTTTCCGCCCTGATTAATCTACCTATGGTAGCAAAATTAGCCCAAAGGGCCGTTCTCAGGTGGCTGGCGACGGTCGCGAGCGACCTCCGCGGTCTCAGCCGTCGCTTTCCTGATCATAGCGGGATTTGACGTCGTCGATGATCATCATCAATGCCTCCCGCTTGGACTGGCACTCCTTGTCGCGACCATAACGCTCAATGAATTCAGAATGTTCCGTGGTTATTACCGTCGAAAGGCTGGTCAATCCGCGCTTGCGGAAGCCCCGCCGGAAATTGCGCATGTACCGATTCCACGCTTCCCTCTCTTCATCGGACTTGGTGTTTTTCTGATCCTGATTTTCGACTTCATTTCGACCCATAGCCAACCTCTCCTGTCCGCTAATGCTTCCAACCTTCCCGATCGCTCAGACGAATTATAATTATAAACTCCAATCTTAATAAGTAAAGATTTCTAATTTAGGATTCATTTACGTGTATATTATGTGTTGTTAATTGAATAATCGAGATTACTCGTAAATATACACCGAATTAATATTAAATGTTTTTCCTTAAATTCACGAATTGTATATCTCACTTGTCATAAAGCGAAAATTTTCTTCACCACAAGTTTTCGTAATACCATGTTGGCGTCCAAGCTTTCGAAGGGACCCCGCTGGCATAAACTATCATAGGTTGTATTTATTATATAGGATAATATTCCTATCTTGCAAGCACTCTATGGGTATCGGCGGGCGCAATTGTGCCCGACCGTCAGAATGGTCCGAGTTCCTGAAACCACAGGGGGGGATATGAAGGCCGCGTTTGCTCAGATCACGCGGGGCACGACCTGTCCGTCATCGAGCGTTACCTGCCGGTCCATGCGGGCGGCAAGGTCGAGATTGTGGGTGGCGATCAGGGCAGAGAGGCCGGATTGCCGCACAAGCGCCTCCAGCGCCTCGAAAACATAGGATGCCGTCTGCGGATCGAGATTGCCGGTCGGCTCGTCGGCCAGCAGCAGCCGGGGCGCATTGGCCACGGCGCGGGCAATCGCCACGCGCTGCTGCTCGCCGCCGGAAAGCTCGGCCGGGCGGTGCTCGGCGCGGTGGCCGATGCGCAGATAGTCCAGCATCTCGTCGGCGCGGGCTCCGGCCTCCTGCGGAGGCAGGCCGGCGATCAACTGCGGCAGCATGATGTTCTCGCGCGCCGAAAACTCCGGCAGGAGATGGTGGAACTGGTAAACGAAGCCGATGTCGTTGCGGCGCAGCGCGGTGCGCTCGTCATCCGAAAGCGCGGTCGCCTCGCGCCCGCCGAGCATGACCTCACCGGAGGTCGGCTTCTCGAGAAGGCCGGCGATCTGCAGCAGCGTCGATTTTCCGGTGCCCGACGGCGCGACCAGCGCCACCATTTCGCCGGGCATCAGCGTCAGCGAAGCGCCCTTGAGCACCTGCAGGACGGAATCGCCCTGCCCGTATTCCCGCGCGATATCGCGCAACTGAAGTGCGGGAGTGGTCAAGCAAGGCTCCTATTCGTAACGCAGCGCCTGCACCGGATCGAGCTTCGAGGCCCGCCAGGCAGGAAAGATGGTGGCGATGAAGGACAGCGTCAGCGCCATGATAACGACCGTCAGCGTTTCGCCCAGGCTCATTTCCGCCGGCAGCGTGCTCAGGAAATAGAGCTGCGGATCGAACAGCACCGTGCCGGTGATCCAGGAGAAGAACTGGCGGATCGATTCGATATTGAGGCAGACGATGACGCCGAGAAAGACGCCGGCAAACGTGCCGACCACGCCGATCGCGGCCCCCGTCATGAAGAATATCCGCATGATCGACCCCGAGGTCGCGCCCATGGTCCTCAGGATCGCGATATCCTGCCCCTTGTCCTTCACCAGCATGATCAGGCCGGAAATGATGTTGAGGGCGGCGACGATCACGATCAGCGTCAGGATCATGAACATCACGTTGCGCTCCACCTCCAGCGCGGAGAAAAAGGTGCGGTTGTTCTGGCGCCAGTCGGAAATCACGATATCCTCGCCGGCCGCCTCCCGGATTTTCGGGACCACCGCGTCGACATCGTCGGGATGGTCGAGGAACACCTCGATGCTCTGCACCTTGTCGCCGGCGTTGAAATAGGCCTGCGCCTCGGCGAGCGGCATGAAGATGATCGAGGCATCATATTCCGACATGCCGATCTCGAAGATGCCGGAGATCGGATAGGCCTTGACGCGCGGATTGACGCCGAAGGGTGTCACGTCGCCTTCGGGCGAGATCATCGTGATCTTGTCGCCGACGAAAAGCCCGAGCGAGGTCGCCATGCGCGAGCCGATCAGCACGCTCTCGCCGGCGGCGTAGCCGACCATGTCGCCCTCTTTGATGTTGTCGGAGACGGTCTTCAGCTTCAGCATGTCGTCGGGCCGAACGCCGCGCACCAGCGCGCCGCTGCCCGCCCCTTGCGCGCCGGAAACCAGCGCCTGCCCCTCGACCAGCGGAAAGGCGAGACGAACGCCCTCCACACCTTCCAGCTTCTCAGTCAACGCGGCGTAGTCCTTGAAGGGCTCGCCGGCAGGCAGCACCACGACATGGCCGTTAATACCGAGAATGCGGCTCACCAACTCACTGCGGAACCCGTTCATCACCGCCATCACGATGATCAGCGTGGCCACGCCCAGCATGATGCCGACGAAGGAGAATCCTGCGATCACCGAGATGAACGCCTCCTTGCGGCGCGATCGCAGATAGCGCCAGGCCACCATGCGCTCGAACACGGAAAACGGCTTGGCTACCTTCAAACTCTCGTCTGTCTCTGAGGCCGCAGCCATAAATCCGTTCTCCTCAGCGCCCGTTGGTGAGCTTTGCGATCGCGGCTTCCACCGTCATGGCTTCGCGCGCGCCGGTCTTGCGGTCCTTGAGTTCGACCTCGCCATTGGCGACGCCGCGCGGGCCGACGACAACCTGGCTCGGAACGCCGATCAGGTCGGCGGTCGCGAACTTGCCCCCGGCGCGTTCGTCGGTATCGTCGTAGAGCACGTCCAGCCCGGCATTCTGCAAGGCCTCGTAGAGCTTCTCGCAGACCCCGTCGCAGGCCGCGTCACCCGCCTTCATGTTGATGATCACCGCATCGAACGGCGCCACCGAATCCGGCCAGATGATGCCGTTCTCGTCATGGGAGGCTTCGATGATGGCGGGAACAAGGCGCGTCGGGCCAATACCGTAGGAGCCCATGTGGACGGGGTGCTCCTTGCCATCCGGCCCCTGCACCTTGGCGCCCATGGGCTCGGAATATTTGGTGCCGAAATAGAAGATGTGGCCGACCTCGATGCCGCGCGCGGAAAGGCGCTCGCCCTCCGGCAGCGCGTCGAAGGCGGCTTCGTCATGCATCTCGTCGGTCGCCGCATAGAGAGACGTCCACTTGTCGAAAATGCCCTTCAGCGCTTCAGGGCTATCGAAATCGAGATCGGCGGGCGGGATGTCGAAATTGACGAAGTCGCGGTGGCAGAACACTTCGGATTCGCCGGTCTCGGCCAGAATGATGAATTCATGGCTGAGATTGCCGCCGATCGGGCCGGTATCGGCACGCATCGGGATCGCGCGCAGGCCGAGCCGGTCGAAGGTCCTCAGATAGGCGGCGAACATCTTGCGGTAGGAATGCTCGGCGCCTTCGAGCGTCAGATCGAAGGAATAGGCGTCCTTCATCATGAATTCGCGCGAACGCATGGTGCCGAAGCGCGGACGGATCTCGTCGCGGAACTTCCACTGGATGTGGTAGAGGTTGAGCGGCAGATGCTTGTAGGACTTGATATAGGAGCGGAAAATCTCCGTGATCATTTCCTCGTTGGTGGGGCCGAACAGCATGGCGCGGTCCTGGCGGTCGGTGATCCGCAGCATTTCCTTGCCATAGGCCTCGTAGCGGCCGCTTTCCATCCACAAATCGGCGGACTGCATGGTCGGCATCAAAAGCTCCACCGCGCCGGAGCGGTCCTGCTCCTCGCGGATGATGCGGTTGACCTTGTCGAGAACGCGCTTGCCGAGCGGCAGCCAGGAATAGATGCCCTGCGAATGCTGGCGCACCATGCCGGCGCGCAGCATCAGCCGGTGCGAGACGATTTCCGCCTCCTTGGGATTCTCCTTCAGGATCGGCAGAAAATAACGGGAAAGACGCATGACAATCTGCTTTCTGGCTTATCCCGTTCAGTCGGGAATCATGGGGCAAATCAGGTTTGTTCCGGCCCCTTTTAACGGGTTGCGAACGAGAAGCAAAGCGGGGATGCGCGCCGGCAAAAGGGTGATTTGATGGCCGCCTTAGGAAGGGGTTGAAAAATGTCAACTACTTGTAACGTTGCAGAACGCACAAACCTGTTTGTCAAACGTAAAAACTTCTCCCACTGTCGCAAAAATGCAAAATAAGAGATGACAAGGCCCAATCATTGGGCTAGGTTGAGCCCATAAAACAGGCAGGGAGCTTAAATCTTTGCCTTTTATTCGCGGTAAAGTCTTGGGAGGATCGATCTTGGCGCGCTTTGCGCAGCCCCGGCAACGGAACGGATCACGCGATACTTGAAAAACAGGGCCTTCGGCCTTGTTTTTTTTTGGCTTTCAGAAACCGGGCTCCGCTTAAGCCTTTGTTGACCACCGCAACGGGAAGTTGCGGCGCGTCCTTGACCCTGCACGGCGCCTGCACGACAAGAACGGTTCCATCATCTTGTCGAGGCCCCGTTTTGAGCCGTTTTCCGCACGTCGCCCTTCTTTCTGTCGCCATCCCCCTCGCCACGGCCACGCAAGTCCGCGCGGCGGAGTTATCCGACCTCTTCTATCTCGACATTTCCGGCGGGCCGGCGGCGCTGATGCTGCACATGAATGACGACGCGATGGACGATCTGATCGCCAACACCTATTGGGGCATAGACGGGCGGCTGGGCATCTGCAGCGAGGGTCCGTTCAATATCTGCGCCGGCATCACCGGGTTTTCGAGCCTCGGCAGCACGTCCGCGAGCCTGTCACAGCGCTACGGGACCGGCACCAGCGAAACCCGATTCTCCTCGATCGGCGGTTATGTGCAAGGCAAGGCCAATCTCGGCGTTCTCACCATCTCCCCGTTCGCGGGCTACCGGCAGCTTTACCGCGAGGTCGAGACCAGCTCATCGCGTTTCGGCTACCAAAGCGAGGATATCGATACCGGCGCGTTGTTCGGCGGGCTGGAAACCAGCGTCAAATTCATACCGACCGGCCTGGAACTCGGCGCCCGCATCGAATATGGCGCCTCCACGGACGACGCGGCGGCCGATGATTTCGACTACGGCCTCGGCAGCGCCTTCCTGCGCTATAAATTCTAGGTATTTTACGCCGGCCCGATCAGGCGGGCGAGGTCTCCGAGCGTAAAGCCGATTTCCTTTACCACCAGCCACCACAGCGCGAACACCACGGCCGAAACCGCCGAGGTCCACAGAACCACGCGCCAGGGGCGGAATTTGTGGGGTGCGCTCTCCGTGGTGCCGGGCACAATGTCGCCTGCCTCATCCTGGGTCCTGAGGCCGAACGGCAGCACGGCGAACAGGGTGATCCACCAGATCACGAAATAAACGGCAAACGCGGAAAACAGCGACACGTATCAACCTCCGACCGGATGGGCGCCGACGTTCTATCGCAATTCGTACCGGCCAGACATAACTGGTCCGCCGCTTGCGCCACCCTGCGGCCCCTCCTTAAACCGTTTACCCCACTCGAGGCAACGGTGGGAACCATGCGGGGAACAACGCATTACCGGATGAGAAGCGCAACATCACAAGTTCGGAGGCAGACATGGCCGACAAGGCGCAACAGAAGGCGATCGTCAAAGCAATCCTCGAGCGCTATCCCGAAAGCTACGCGGAAGCGCTCCGCATCAATGTCGGCAAAAACACGCCGTCCCCTCTCTACCAATGGCTTCTGTGCGCATTGCTGATGAGCGCGCGCATCAGCGCCAACCAGGCCCGGCAGGCAGCCGCGGCGCTTTTCGACGCCGGCTGGACGACGCCCGAGAAGATGGCGGCGACAACATGGGAGCAACGCGTCAAGGTTCTGAACGAGAACGGCTACGCCCGTTATGACGAGAGCACCGCCCGCTACATCGCCGACACCACGGAGATCATCAATGATCGCTATTCGGGCGATCTGCGCAATCTGCGCAAGGAGGCGGAGAACGATCCGGAGCGGGAAAGAGCGTTGCTCCAGCAATTCAAGGGCATCGGCAAGGTCGGCGCGGATATCTTCTTCCGCGAGGTCCAGGTCGCCTGGGAGGAACATTTCCCCTTCGTTGACCGCAAGGCGGCGGAGGCTGCCGCCGACCTGGGTCTAGACAGCGAGGCGCTGGCCGATCTGGCCGGCAAGCGGGAGAACCTCCCCCGCCTGCTGACCGGGCTTGTACGCGCAGCGCTTGACGACGCGAAAGACGACATACTGGCCGCGGCGGCCTGATTCGGCCGCCGCCTCGCCGATCAGAAGCAGTCGGCGAGCAGCGCCCTTGTATTCTCCAGCGTCATCTTGACCGGGTTGCCGCCGGTGCTTGGATCTTCCATGGCCATTGCGGCCAGTTCATCGATCCGGTCCGGCTTTATGCCCATGGCCGATAGCGTGTCCGGCACGTCCAGCGCTGCCCTGAAGTCAAGAATGAAGTTGTAGAATCCTTCGTAACCACCTGAAATTTGAAGATAATCGGCGGCCAATTTCAGCCTGCCTTCGATCTCCTCGCGGTTGAACCGAAGCACGGCCGGCATCACCACGGCATTGGTCATGCCGTGGTGGGTGTTGTAGACCGCGCCGATGGGATGGGAGATCGCGTGGATCGCGCCGAGGCCTTTCTGGAAGGCGACGGCGCCCATGGCGGCGGCGCTCATCATTTCCGCGCGGGCGTCGATATCGTTGCCATCGGCATAGACGCGCGGGAGGTTGTCCTTCACCAGCCGCATGCCCTCCAGCGCGATACCCTGCGACATCGGGTGGTAATGCGGCGAGCAATAGGCCTCCAGGCAATGCGCCAGCGCATCGAGCCCGGTGCCAGCCGTGATCACCCTCGGCATGCCGACGGTCAGTTCCGGGTCGCAGATGACGATGCCCGGCAGCAGTTTCGGGTGGAAGATGATCTTCTTCACATGGGTCTCGGAATTGGTGAGCACCCCTGCCCGGCCGACTTCCGAACCCGTGCCCGCCGTGGTCGGCACCGCGATGATCGGCGCGATCTTGCTGGCATCCGCCCGCGTCCACCAGTCGCCGATATCCTCGAAATCCCAGACCGGACGGGTCTGGCCCGGCATCATTGCTACCAGCTTGCCGAGATCGAGACCGGAACCACCGCCGAAGGCGATCACGCCGTCATGCCCGCCATCGATATAGGCCTTCACGCCGGCGGCGAGGTTGTTTTCGTTCGGATTGGGATCGACCTCCGAAAACAGGCCGGCCTCAAGCCCGCCATCGGCGAGGATCGCCAGCGCTTGTCTCGTGATCGGCAGGCCGGCCAGCCCCTTGTCGGTGACCAGCAGCGGGCGCCTGATGCCGAGGCTGTTGCAGGCATCGGCGAGTTCAACGATCCGGCCTGCGCCAAACCTGACGGCGGTCGGATAGCTCCAATTGGCTCTCGGGCTCATTTCGTGACTTTCTTCAGATGATAGGATTTTGGCCGGGTGAGATTGTGGAAACCGATGACGGAGAGCGATCCGCCGCGCCCGGTATTCTTGCAGCCCGTCCAGCACAGGCCAGGGTCTAGATAATCGGCGCGGTTCATGAAGATGGTGCCCGTCTCGATCCGCGCACCAAGTGCTGCCGCGCGATCGGCATCCTCAGTCCACAGCGACGCGGTCAGCCCGTACTGGCTGTCGTTCATCAGTTCCAGCGCCTCCTCATCGGAGGACACCCTCATGATGCCGACGACGGGGCCAAAGCTTTCCTCGCGCATCACGCTCATTGAGTGATCGACATCGACAAGCACCTGCGGCGCAAGATAGGCGCCGCCGTCATCCTCCGGAAACAGCGCCGGATCGATCAGCGCCTTGGCGCCGGCGGCAACGGCCTCTTCGATCTGCTGGCGCACGACTGCGGCAAAGCGCTTGTGCGCCATCGGGCCGAGCGTGGTTTCGCTGTCGAGCGGATTGCCGAGCTTGTAGGCGGAAACAAAGGCCACGGCCTTTTCCACGAAGGCATCATAAAGGCTATCGATCACATAGATGCGTTCGATGCCGCAGCAGCACTGGCCGGCATTGAACATCGCCGCGTCCATCAGCGTCGCGACGGCGGCGTCGAGATCGGCGTCGTCCATGACATAGCCCGGATCCTTGCCGCCAAGCTCCAGCCCGAGCGGGGTGAAGGTGCCGGCGGCGGCCCGCTCCATTTCACGTCCGCCTTCAACGGAACCGGTGAAGTTTATGAAATCAAAGGTTTTTGCGGCAATCAACTCGCTGGTGGTCGCATGATCGAGGAACACATTCTGGAACAGGTCTTCCGGTATACCAGCCGAGACAAAGGCTTTCACGATCCGCTCGCCGACCAACAGCGTCTGGCTGGCATGCTTGATGATCACCGCATTGCCGGCGATCAGCCCCGGCACGATGGTGTTGATCGACGTCAGATAGGGATAGTTCCAGGGCGCGATGACGAGAACGACGCCGTGCGGCTCGCGGGCGATGTATCGGCGAAAATCGCCGCTTTCCTCCACGTCGATCGGCGCCAGCGCCTCTGCCGCGATCTTCGCCATATGGTCCGCGCGCTCGTTGACCCCGCCGAACTCGCCGCCATAGCGCACCGGCCGGCCCATCATCCAGGCCAGTTCCGTGACGACCTCCTCGCTCATGGCGTTGAGCGCCTTCACGCCGGCCTGCACCAGCGCGATCCGCTCCGAAAGCGGCCGTGCGGCCCATTCCTTCTGCGCCACGCGCGCCCGCTCAACGGAGCTCTTCGCCGCCGTGGCCGAAAGCGCCTCGCGCTCGGCATAAACCGATCCGTCGACCGGCGAGATACATTGGATCATTGTCATGATCGTCATCCTGTTGTCTTCATAATCTCGTTTCGCTCGCGCCGCTCAAAGTCAGGCGCGTTCGAACCCGCGCGCCACCTCCCAATCCGTGACCCGCCGATCATATTCTTCCTGCTCCCAATCCGCCGCGCGGCAGTAATGGTCGATGACATCACCACCAAACGCCGCGCGCAGCATGTCGGAGCCGTTCATGGCCTCGCGCGCTGCGCGCAGCGTCTTCGGAATTTCGCGGACATCAGCGGCGCTGCCATAGGCGTCGCCGACATAAGGCTCCTCCAGCGTCATTTCCTTTTCGATCCCGTCCAGCCCCGCCGCCAGCAGCGCCGCAAAGGCGAGATAGGGGTTGAGATCCGCTCCGCCGACCCGGCATTCGATGCGGATGCCCTTGGAATGATCTCCGCAAAGCCGGAAACCGGCCGTGCGGTTGTCCTTCGACCAGATCGCCTTGGTCGGCGCGAAGGTGCCTGCCATGAAGCGCTTGTAGGAATTGATATAGGGCGCCAGGAAATAGGTGATTTCGGCGGAATGGGCGAGCAGGCCGGCCACGTAATGCTCCATAAGCTTCGACATGCCGAAGCGCCCGTCGGGATCGTGGAACAGCGGCGTCTTGCCGTCCTTGCTCCATAGCGACTGGTGGACATGGGAGGAGTTGCCGGCGGCCTCGTAGTTCCATTTGGCCATGAAGGTCACGGCCTTGCCCTTCTGCCAGGCGATTTCCTTGCAGGCATTCTTGGCGATCACGTGGCGGTCGGCCATGGTCAGCGCATCGGCATAGCGCACGTTCAGTTCCGCCTGCCCCGCATCCGCCTCGCCCTTGGTGTTTTCGACCGGGATGCCCGCGCCCTGCAGACCGTTGCGGATCGCCCGCATCACATCCTCCTCCTTGGTGGTCTGGAGAATGTGGTAGTCCTCGTTATAGGCGCTGGAGCGGGTCAGTCCGCGATAGCCGGATTGCTGCGCGCTCTCGAATGTCTGGTTGAACAGGAAGAATTCGAGCTCCGTCGCCATGAAGGCGCGGTAGCCGTGGTCTTCCAGCCGGGCGATCTGTTTCTTCAGGATCGCGCGTGGGGAATGCGCGACATCCGCATGGGTGGCGTGGTCTGAAACATCGCACAGCACCAGCGCCGTGCCTTCCAGCCAGGGCACGCGGCGCAGCGTCGAAAGATCAGGCGTCATGGTGTAGTCGCCATAGCCCGAAGCCCAGCTCGTCGCGGCATAGCCTTCGACGGTGTGCATCTCCATGTCGGTCGCCTGAACGTAATTGCAGCTATGCGTCTCCTTGTGGGCGCTGTCGACGAAATGGGTTCCCGTGAAACGCTTGCCCATCAGGCGGCCCTGCATGTCGATCTGGCAGACTAGAACGGTGTCGATGTTGCCGTCCGCGACATCCTTTTTCAGTTGGTTGAATGTGTATTCCGCGCTCATCGGGCTCATCCTGTGGTTCATGCGATCGTCCGGAGCTGGAACACTCCGGACGACCGGTGTCAATGGTGTGGCGGCCCGTGGGCATACGGTGTGCACCGGCCTCTTCCCCTCTCATGCGTCATGCTCGGGCTTGACCCGAGCATCCAGGCGACACGGAGAGCGCTGCCTGGACCCTCGGGTCAAGCCCGAGGGTGACTCAGAAAAGGAGGGACGGCTTGGCGAACAAAAACACTCCCCGCCCAGGCAGCCTCGTCAATCAACCGGCGCGGTAGGGCGGGCCGGCGGCGTTCATGTCGGCCTGATACTGCTTCAGGATCTTGACCACTTCCGCCGTGCGGTCGGTCTCGGCGGCGATCTCGTCCCAGAAGGCATCGGCGGCATCCTCGACCGTCTTCCATTCCGCTTCCGGAATGGTGGTCAGTTCGAGCTTGTCGCCATGGGCGCGAAGCCGCGCCTCGCCGCCCCAATACCAGTGCAGGCGATGCAGGTGTGAACTATCCGTGCACATGCGGAACAACACCTTCAGATGCTCCGGTACCTCCGCCCATTTGTCGGAATTGACGAAGAACGAACCGCACCAGCCGCCGGAAATGTTGTTGGTCAGGAAGTAGTTGGTCACATCCGCCCAGCCGACGGTGTAATCCTCGGTAATGCCGGACCATGCAAGGCCGTCGAGTTCGCCAGTCTGCATGGCGACCTGCACGTCTTCCCACGGCAGCGTGACCGGCACGACGCCGAACTGCGACAGGAACTTGCCGGCCGTCGGGAAGGTGAAGATGCGCAGGCCCTCAAGGTCCGAAAGGCTCTTCACCGGATTGACGGTGGCGAAGTTGCACGGGTCCCAGGCGCCGGCGGAAATCCACTGCACGCCAACCTCGGAATAGGCTTTTTCCCAGATATCGGCGAGGCCGTATTCGTAAAACAGCGTCGGCACATCGAGGCTGAATTTCGAGGCGAAGGGGAAGTAGCCGCCGAATACCTTGATATCGAGCGGCGAGTTCATGGAATCGTCGTCGGACTGGACGGCGTCGATGGTGCCGGCCTGCATGGCGCGGAACAGTTCGCCCGTCGGCACAAGCTGATCGGCGGTGAAGAGCTGGATTTCCATCTCGCCATTCGCCGCCTTATTGAAGTTGTCGATGCAGTCCTTCACCACATGTTCGGCCAGCGCCGGACCGGCATAGGTCTGGAGCCGCCAGGTGATCTTCGACTGGGCGCGCACGACGGCGGGCGCGGCAAGCGCGGATGCGCCGGCCGCGGTCGCAAGGCCCGCATTCCTGAGAAATGTACGTCTGCTGTTCATGTCCGTTTCCCTCTGTTTTATCGAAATCCGGCCTTATGCCGCATTTCGCATTTCCCCCGGCAATGGGGCAGTTGTCGCGCGCTGTCCGCTCCCTCAGCGCGCATAGACAAGGTTCGGCAGCCACAGCGCGATCTGCGGGAATGCCGTGACGATCGCCAGACCGATGATCATAATGATCACGAACGGCCAGACGGAGCGGTAGATATCGACAAGCGATATTTCGGGCGGGGCCATGGCCCGCATGAGAAAGAGATTGTAGCCGAAGGGCGGCGTCATATAGGCGATCTGGCAGGTGATGGTGTAGAGCACGCCATACCAGACGAGATCGAAACCGAGATGGCCGACCAGCGGCACGTAAAGCGGCGCGACAATCACCAGCATCGCCGTGTCATCCAGGAAGGTGCCCATGATGATATAGGAAATCTGCATCAGGATCAGGATTTCCCAGGGGCCGAGCTCCCATTTTTCGAGCAGCAGATGTTCCAGCGCCCTGACCGCGCCAAGCCCGTCGAACACCGCGCCGAAGCAGAGCGCTGCCACGATGATCCACATGAACATGCAGGAAATGCCGAGCGTCTGCTCCATCGTCTTGTTGAGCAGCTTCCATGTCAGCCGGCGCTTCACAAGGGCTGCAACCAGCGCCGACAGCGCGCCGATGGCGGCACTTTCCGTCAGGCTGGTGACGCCCATCAGGAACAGGCCCATCATCAGGAAGAAGATCAGGAACGGGATGATGCCGGCCCTGAGCAGCTTCAGCTTCTCGCCAAGCGGCATGTCGCGCTCTTCCTTCGGCAGCGCGGGCCCAAGCGCCGGGTTCATGCGGCAGCGGATGACGATGTAGATGACGAAAAGGGCAGCAAGCATCAGGCCGGGCAGCGCGCCCGCCACCCAGAGCTTGCCGACCGGCTGACGCGCGATCATGCCGTAAAGCACCAGCACCACGCTTGGCGGCACCAGAATGCCGAGGGAGGACCCGGCCTGGATCACGCCCGAGACCATGATCTTGTCATAGCCGCGCCTGAGCAGTTCCGGCAGCGCGATGGTCGCGCCGATCGCCATGCCGGCGACCGAAAGGCCGTTCATGGCGGAGATCACCACCATCAGCCCGATGGTTCCTACCGCAAGGCCGCCCGGCAACCCGCCCATCCAGACGTGGAACGCCTTGTAGAGGTCTTCGGCGATGCCCGATTCCGACAGCATGTAGCCCATGAAGATGAACAGCGGCAGCGTCAGCATCGGATACCACTTCATCAGCTTCATGCTGGCCGAAAAGCCAAGCTCGTAGCCGCCGGTGCCCCATAGTGCCGCCGCCGCTACCACGCCAACGAAACCGATCGCCGCGAACACGCGCTGACCGGTCAGCATGGTCATCATCATCGAGAAGAACAGCAGAAGCGCGATCATTTCATAGGAGAGGTTCATGCCATTTCCCTCCCCAGCGCCTTCGCCAGGTCCTTGAAGAAGATCGATGTCGTCTGCAGGAACATCAGGAAGATACCGAAGACCATGACGATCTTGATCGGCGCCATATAGGGCGACCAGCTCGAATAGGAGGTCTCGCCATACTTCAGGGCGTACTCCGTGGAGGACACGCCGCCGATCAGCAGGAAGATCAAATAGGTGAACAGCATGATCACGGTGACGGCATCGACCGCCGCCTTCTGGCGCGGCGTCCAGCGGCCATAGATCAGGTCCATGCGCACATGGCTGTCGAGCTGCAGCGAATAGGCGCCGCCGAGAATGTAATAGGCGGTCATCACAAACTGCGCCATTTCCAGCGTCCAGAGCGACGGGTTGAACATGGTCTTCGAGACCGACGACCACAGCAGGATGCCCATCATCACGAAGATCAGCCACATCGCGATGCGGCCGATCACGCGGTTGAAGCCATCGACATAGCGCACATAGGTCCTGATCGCTTGCGGCATTACGCGGCCTCCCCGCCAATGCACTCGCCGAGAAGCCCGGCGATGAAGCCCGCCGCCTTCGCCTGCCCGACCGCATCGGCGATCAGATCGTTGCGGATTTCGATCATGACATTCGGGAGCCGACGTGGCAGCCCATGGCGGCGCAACGTGTGGGTCACACCATCGACCGGTGCATAGGGTTCGTTGCGGCGCACGTCGTATCCGCCCGCGACCTTTGCCAGCATGCAATCGGCAAGCCTGCTGTCGCTGTCATGCAGAATGCCGATTTCGACATCGCGCGTGACGCCCTTGAAGACCGGCGTGAAGGAATGGATGGTGACGATCACGGGCGAACGCCGGGCATTCTGGCGCGCGACAAGCAGGTCATCGATCGCCTTGTGGAACGGGTGGTAGAGCGCTTCCGCCCGGGCAGCGCGCTCGACCGGACGCAGACCGCGATTGCCGGGCACTTCGTAAATCTCGCTGACTTCGGGAATGGCATCCTTCGCCTCAGGCGGCCGGTTGCAGTCATAGGCAAGCCGCGAGAAACGCTGGTGAATGAGGGTGGCGTCGAGCGCTTCACTGAGCAGCGTAGCAACTGCGAGCGCGCCGGGGTCCCAGGCGATATGGCTTTCGAGAAGATCTTCGCTCAGCCCCATATCGCCAAGGCTCTCCGGAACACGCTGGCTGGCGTGTTCGCAGATCAGCACGATATCGCTTTTCGCTTCCGCGCGTTCGATGGCAACAGGCGCACCGTCGCGGGCGCTCAAGAGCCCCGACATTTCCAGCATCCGATCCCCTGATTTTTGTATTTCTTGTTTTGTAAATAGTTCTTCAGAACGCTGGCGTTGTCAATCGCATGATGAAAACTTCTCTTCATTTTTGCCATTGACGGAATTAACGCCGCATCTCTTAATGAGCGCGAACCATGGAGCAGAGCGTGAACGAACCAGTCCGGACAGTCGCCGACATTATCGCCGCCAGCTATGAGGGGCTGACGCGGTCGGAGAAGCGGCTGGCCGACACGATCCGGGAGAACTATCCGGTCTCCGGTCTCGGCAGCATCACCACGCTTGCCGAAAACGCCGATGTGTCGACGCCCACGGTTGCCCGCATGGTGCAGAAGCTCGGCTTCAAGGGCTATGGCGAGTTTCAGGGGCGGCTGCATCAGGAGCTGGAGGCAACGCTTTCCAACCCGATCGCAAAGCACGACCGCCTCGCCCGCAACGTGCCAGAAACCCATATCCTGAACCGCTTCGGCGAGGCCGCGATCGACAATATGCGCCGCACGCTATCACAGCTCGACCAAGCGACCTTTTCAGGCGCCGCCGAGCTTCTCTCCGATCTCGATCGCGCCGTCTATTTCGTCGGCGGCCGCATCACCGGCGCGCTCGCCAGCTATTTCTTCACCCATATGCAGGTGATCCGGCCGAAGACGACGCTGATGTCGTCCAACTCCTCCTCATGGCCGCAGCATATGCTGAACATGGCCAAGGGCGATGTGCTGGTGATCTTCGACATCCGCCGCTACGAGCAGGACATGGCGGTGCTGGCGCGGGTGGCGAAGGAAAACGGGCTGGAAATCATCCTGTTCACCGATCAATGGGCCTCCCCGGTCGCCAAATTCGCCCGCCACACCTTCCGCGTCCACATCGAGGTCCCGTCCGCCTGGGACTCCTCCATCGTCACCCTGTTCGTGGTCGAAGCGCTGATCGAGGCGGTGCAATCGAAAAGCTGGGACAAGACCCGCGAGCGCATCAGCGTGCTGGAGGGACTGTTCGAGCAGAGCCGGCTGTTTCGCAAGCCGGGGTGAGAGCGGTCTGCGGATGCGCAAATCGGATCAATCCACTGCGCCGGGGATCTGCTGGACAAGTGTTGCTGTCATCTGCTGACTGTCGAGCTTGCTCTACGCTGCAGCCCACAATCTCTCCCCTTGAGGGAGAGATGCCCCGACAGGGGCAGAGAGGGGTGAACCCTCTCGGCAAAT